>PPYF01208385.1_pt1 | contig 97223 bp, 88 predicted proteins | sample 1559871 | NCBI WGS metagenome assembly PPYF01 (sample SAMN08240021, study PRJNA423297) | Human gut metagenome, whole genome shotgun sequencing project.
TTAAAAAAGTATTGTCATTTGATTGTCAACGGACATAGAAAGAGCCAAGAAAGCCCGTAAAATAGGCATTTCTTGGCTCATATATTTTATTCAAACTCAATCGTTGCCGGCGGTTTCCCAGTACAATCATACAGTACCCGGTTAACCCCTTTCACTTCATTGACGATTCTGCTGGTTACTTTTCCCAGGACTTCCCATGGCAGGTCGGCGCTTTCTGCAGTCATGAAGTCGCTTGTAAGTACCGCCCGCAGGGCAATCGCATAATCGTAGGTTCTTTCATCGCCCATGCATCCTACAGAACGCATATTGGTAATGGCGGCAAAGTACTGTCCCAGGTCTTTGGAGATTCCGGCTTTTTCGATTTCTTCCCGATAAATAGCGTCTGCATCCTGTACGATGCGGACTTTTTCAGGTGTTACCTCGCCGATGATACGAACGCCCAGTCCCGGTCCGGGGAATGGCTGACGGAATACCAGATATTCCGGGATTCCCAGTTCCAGTCCGGCTTTTCTTACTTCATCCTTGAACAGATCCCGCAGAGGCTCGATGATTTCTTTAAAGTCTACATATTCGGGAAGTCCGCCTACGTTGTGGTGGGATTTGATCACGGTAGATTCGCCGCCAACGCCGCTTTCCACCACATCCGGGTAAATGGTTCCCTGTACCAGGAAGTCCACTTTGCCGATTTTTTTGGCTTCTTCCTCAAAGACACGGATAAATTCTTCGCCGATGATTTTTCTCTTCTGTTCCGGTTCTTCCACACCCTGTAATTTTTTGTAAAAACGTTCCTGAGCATTGACGCGGATAAAGTTTAAGTCATAGTTTCCTTCCGGACCGAAAACAGCTTCCACTTCATCGCCTTCATTTTTTCGGAGCAGACCGTGATCTACGAATACGCAGGTTAGCTGATTTCCGACTGCTTTAGAAAGCATAACGGCAGCTACAGAGGAATCTACACCGCCGGAGAGGGCGCACAATACTTTTCCGTTGCCTACTTTTTCACGGATCGCCAAGATGGATTCTTCTACGAAGGAGTCCATTTTCCAGTCGCCAGTGCATCCACAGACGTTGTATACAAAGTTTGCCAGCATTTTTTTGCCTTCCAGTGTGTGAAGAACTTCAGGATGGAACTGGGTTGCATACAGCTGTTTTTCAGCATTTTCCACTGCCGCGACCGGGCAGTCCGGCGTATGGGCAATGATCTCGAATCCGGGAGCAGCTTTTTCTATATAATCGTTGTGACTCATCCAACAGATGGTCTTTTCGGATACATTTTCAAATAATTTGGAATTTTGATTTACAGATACTTCGATTTTACCGTATTCTCGGACGGGAGCTTTGCAGACGGTTCCGCCAAGCTGATGCATCATAAGCTGTGAACCATAGCAGATTCCCAGAATCGGCACACCCAGTTCGTATATTTTTTTGTCATAGGAAGGGGCGTCTTCCAGATAAACACTGTTTGGTCCGCCAGTGAAAATGATTCCCTTTGGGTTCAGAGCTTTTATTTTTTCCAAATCTGTTTTATAGGAATAGATTTCACAGTATACGTTACATTCGCGAACGCGTCTTGCGATCAACTGATTATACTGTCCGCCAAAATCAAGTACGATTACGGTTTCTCTTTTCATTCATGTATCCTCCTGAAATATTTTTAGCATTTTTTTATTATAAAATATAGGTTCTCTTTTTGACAAGTAAAAATATGCGGGGGATTTTCTTGATTTCCCGGCAATTCCACGAATTTTCAGTGTTCCCATGTCGATGACAGACATTCCTTTTTCCAGTATTCCAAAAGTTTTTCTTTCTTGTTCATCTGGGGATCATCCAAAACCACGGTCAGCAGTTTTTGGAGTGTCTCGCCCAATCCTGGACCCGGCTGCATACCTTCCTGTATCAGGTCTTTTCCCGTTACGGCAAGGGTTTTCAGAGAAACGCACTGTTTTTTTCTGAGAATTTCCAGATAAATATTCTCTACCTGTGTAATCCGTTGCAGTTTTTCTTCCCGGAGATAGTTGCTTTGCGCCAGGCAGTCTGCCCGTTGTACCTTAAGGAGAAGAGGAAAAAGATCTTCACCCACCTGATGAATGGCGCGGCGCACTGCTTTTGGGGTGGGAAGTGTGCGGTAGTCATGCCAGAAGACCAGTTTCGTTACCTGCTGTATGGTGTCATTGTCAAATTTCAGGCGGCGGAGAATTTTTTTCGCGATCTCCTGTCCGACTTGTTGATGTCCGTAAAAATGATCTATTCCCTGCTCATCGGTGGAGTGGGTTTCAGCTTTTCCCATATCATGGAACAGCATGGTGAGTCTCAAAACTTTGTCAGGTTCCACCTGGGGGAGTGAGAGAAGCGTATGTTCTCCAACAGTTCCTATATGGTGAGGGTTATTCTGGGGTGTTGTCATGATGCAGTCAAATTCTGGCATGATGATGCGGGTGATACCTGTCTCATATACGGTTTGCCATAATTGCGGGCGGTGGGAGAGCAGAAGTTTTACAATTTCTGTCTGGATACGTTCAGCGCTGATCTTCACCAGAGTGGGAGCCAATTCTACAATCGCCTGACGAGTATTTTCCTCTATGGTAAATCCCAGCTGTGCGGCAAATCGTACCGCTCTCAGAATTCTTAAAGCGTCTTCTCCGAAGCGTTTCCAGGGATCGCCTACGCAGCGGATGATTTTTTTCTGCAGATCCATCATGCCTCCGAATTGGTCGATCAATCCTTGTTCCGGGCTGTAGGCCATGGCGTTGATAGTAAAATCCCGGCGCTTCAGGTCTTCTGTCAGGTTGGAGGTGAACTGGACTTCTTTTGGATGACGTCCGTCTTCATATTCTCCGTCGATGCGGTAGGTGGTGACTTCATAACCGGTGCTTCCCATCATAACGGTGACGGTACCATGCTGCAGTCCCGTGTCCACTGTCCGCTGAAATAGTTCTTTTACCTGATAAGGAGAAGCGGAGGTGGTGATATCCCAGTCGTCTGGTATCCGTCCAAGAATGCTGTCCCGGACGCAGCCCCCCACTGCAAAGGCTTCATAGCCGTGTTTTTGTAATATTTCAATAATCATATTGACCCCGGCGGGTGTTTTTAAGCGCACGTTTTCTCCTCCTTTTTTAATAGATAAGGAGCTGTCGCTTTAAACATGCTCCGGAAATATTCTGGACATGTACTTAATGCAACAGCTCCTGTTTTTTATTTTTTAGTAAGCTCTTCCCCAGTAAACCATTTTTTTTGCAGGTTTTCCGCAGCATACGCAGGTATCTGACAGATTTTCCTGTTCAAAAGGAATGCAGCGGGAAGTTGCAGCTGTTTCTTCTTTGATCTTATCTTCACATTCTTTGCAGCCGCACCACATTGCTTTTACAAATCCTGGTTTTTCGTTGATTGTCTGAACAAATTCGTCATAATTTGTAGCTACATAAGTATGAGAATCTCTGTGAGCTCTTGCTCTCTCCAGCATATCATTCTGCATAGAATCCAGAATTTCCTGAACTTTTACGGCAATCTCATCAAAGGAAACGACTACTTTTTCTCTGGTATCTCTTCTTACCACGACAGCCTGTCCTGCTTCGATGTCTTTAGGACCGCATTCGATACGCACAGGAATACCGCGCATTTCCTGTTCAGCGAATTTGAATCCCGGGCTCTTGTCTGTAGCATCTGTTTTTACACGGATACCGGCAGCTTTCAATACTGCATTCAGTTCTTCGGCTTTTTCTAGAACGCCTTCTTTTCTCTGCTGGATCGGTACGATCACTGCCTGGACAGGAGCGATTCTTGGAGGCAGCTGAAGTCCGCTGTTGTCTCCGTGTACCATGATGATAGCGCCGATCATACGGGTGGTCATTCCCCAGGATGTCTGATGTACGTACTGCAGTTTATTTTCTTTATCGGTGTACTGGATGCCGAAGGCTTTTGCAAATCCATCGCCGAAATTGTGGCTGGTACCGGACTGCAGCGCTTTTCCATCATGCATCAGAGATTCGATTGTATAAGTAGCCTCCGCTCCTGCAAATTTTTCTTTGTCTGTTTTTCTTCCTTTGATGACGGGAATTGCCAGAACTTCTTCACAGAAATCTGCATACAGATTCAGCATCTGAATGGTTCTTTCCTCCGCTTCCTCTGCTGTAGCGTGAGCAGTATGTCCTTCTTGCCACAGGAATTCTCTGGAACGCAGGAATGGACGGGTTGTTTTTTCCCAGCGAACGACAGAACACCACTGATTATATACTTTCGGGAGATCTCTGTGGGACTGGATTTCTTTGGAATACAGATCACAGAATAAGGTTTCGGAAGTAGGTCTTACGCAGAGACGTTCCTGCAGTTCTTCCAGACCGCCATGGGTTACCCATGCAACTTCCGGAGCAAATCCTTCCACATGATCTTTTTCTTTTTGCAGAAGACTTTCTGGAATAAACATAGGAAGATATACATTTTCTACGCCAGTTTCCTTAAATCTCTGATCCAGTTCTTTCTGAATATTTTCCCAGATAGCATATCCGGCAGGTTTGATTACCATGCAGCCTTTGACACTGGTATAATCTACCAGATCGGCTTTTTTTACCACATCGGTATACCATTGTGCGAAATCTTCTTCCATGGAAGTGATGGCTTCCACGAGTTTTTTGTCCTTTGCCATTTTTATTTTCCTCCTGTTTTCGGCGGGGTCTGTTGTCTGTTTTTATAATATAAAGATGCCAGGGTCAAAAGGTCATAAACCACGTTGTGCTTGCACATAAGTGGTTTTATGCCTTTATGACCCGCCCCAAATTCGGATATCGTGGGGCAGAATTGTGGGAGTGCGTAGCACGAAACAATTCGTTAGGCATCTTTTGACTTCAACATCATATAAAAAAAGACAACACAGCCCTCTGTTTTCTAACAGGGACCAAGCGTTGCCCGGCGGTACCACCCTTATTAACAGTTTAAAAACTGTTCACTCTTTCTTCTTTTGTAACGCCAAAGTCGCGTCCTGCTCCTCACAGGCAGCTCCGGGGCCGGTTCCATTCATTTCGCACAGGAAGTTTCCACCATGTCTTCCCTCTCTGGTGATTGTCCTGAATGTACTATTCCCTTCATAGCCAGTTTTATGTTCTTGATTCTAGCGGATAACCGTAAATTTGTCAAGAAGTGATGTAAGGGTTGAATTTTAGAACTGGTTTTTATATACTGATTTTATGGAAAAAATCATAAGACAGATTTCTTTATACCTCAGAAGGGAGAGTTTCTATTTATGAAAAGAATCTCTTTAACACAATTACTGGCATCTCACAGAAATGTTTCCTACCAACAGCAATATGATTATATTTTAAGTCTGATTCAATCCGGCAGGATCAAACCGGTCTCGGCTTCTCCAATCAATGGGAAAAGTCCGGCTCTGCATCAGGAGTATTGGCTCCTGGAGAAGGAAAAAGATCAGACTTTTTTATTGGAGGAATTGCAGTATGATCTTCATCCGGCGATTTCTATAGGATATTATCAGAAACATCTGGAGCAATATGAACGGGATCGCGAATGGGTTTTGCTGCTGAATGAATATCTGAAAACAAAAAGGGAGAATCTACATTGGCAGATATCGCAAAATGAGCGAAGCTTTGAGATATGGAACAGGGAAAAATTTTTGCTGAAGGAAGAAGGAAAGAAGGTTTTAAAACGGTGCGGGCTGGATGTGGAAAAATTGAATTTTTATCAGACAGCGGAACCGTTGGCTTATTATTCTCATACAAGAAAAACGCCTCAGAATATGCTGATTTTAGAAAATAAAGATACGTTTTACAGTATGCGCCGCCATTTGCTGGAGGGGAAGAAGAGTATTCTGGGAGTTACTATAGGAACATTGATTTATGGCGCCGGGAAAGGGATTTTTAAGTCTTTTCAGGATTTTGAATTTTGTGTGGAACCTTATATGAAGGAAAAGAAGAATCAGATTTTCTACTTTGGCGATCTGGATTACGAGGGAATTGGAATTTACGAGAGACTGGTTGGGGTGTATGGACAGGCATGGAAAATTCATCCTTTTACCCCGGGCTATTTGTCTATGTTAAAAAAGGCAGAAATCGTCAGGAAACTTCCGGAAAGCAGCGATCAGCAAAATAAGCATTTGAACGGCAGTTTTTTCGCATATTTTGAAGAGGATGAAAACAGGAAGATGCAGGATATTTTGGAACAGGGAAAATATATTCCTCAGGAGATTTTAAATATTATGGATTTCCGGGAGGATGACGAGAAGAAACTTGATAAGAGGAAGGAAGAAGAATGCAATACGATTTTTTGAAGAATTTCCCTAAAAGGATGAAAAATGTGGGGCTGTATTCTTTGTTGGTTCAGAATAGTTTCCAGAAAACCACATGGAAACAGTATGGATTTATCAAGAGTCATGAGCAGATTAATATGATTTTTGCAGTGCTTTTGTATATTATGGAACAATCGTTGAAAGAAGAAAATTGTACGCTGGATGATATTGGAGCTTACATAGATACGCTGAATATGCAGTATTTGAGAAAGAATATTTCCTATGAAGAATGTAAAGAGCTGGGGGATTTTATTGTAAATACGATATTGTGCAATGAGGGACGTCCCATGTATTTTGAAGGGTTTGATTTTGAGCAGGGAGCCTATCAGAGGATGAATGTAAGCTATGTGGCCAATCGGGTGGTCTATATTGACGGAGAGATCAAGCGCACGTCTTATTATCTCACGGATGACGGCTACAGTCTTTTGCTGTCCACGTTGGAAGTGGAGAGTAATATGAAATTGACCATTCATGAAATGATCTTTCAGATGCATCTGGAAAAGCAGAGTTATGATAAAGCCGTGGACGAGATAAAAAATGTATTTAATCTGCTGCGGATTCAGCTTCAGAAGATTCAGGAAGCCATGAGCAGGATAAGGAGAAATGCCCTGAATTATTCGGTAAAGGATTACGAGGAAATCCTGGTGGAGAATCTGAATACCATCAGCGACACGAAAGAGAAGTTTCAGAATTACAGGGAAATGGTGAAAAAACGCGTCCATGAGCTGGAAGAAGAGAATATCAATGTGCAGAAACTGAGCAGAAAAGATGAGGAAAATCTGAACCATCTCCGGATTATTGAAACGTATCTGAACCGGACGATTGATGAGCATCAGAAGATCCTGAACCACCATTTTGATCTGAAAGCTTTGTATACCCATGAACTGGAACAGCTTTCCCAGATGGCTCTGATTCAGAGATTTCAGTTGCGCACTGATTTTTATGAAAAGGTTCTGGAAAATCCGGGAGCTTTGGAACAGATGGATTATTTCTTTCGACCACTGTTCAATCAGGATGGAGAAAAAATATACAATCTGAATAAGGCATTCCAGTACCAGAAAATGGCGCAGCGAAAGCAGGAAGAGGATGAAACGGAAGAGCTGGATTTTGATGAAGAAACCTGGCAGAGAGAGCAGGAAGAGAGAAAACGGGAGAAACTGAAAAAGTATGAAGGAAGTCTCAGCTGTATTCTGAAATGGGCAGGAGAAAAGGGAGAAGTTTCACTGGGAGAAATGAAAGAAATTTTTGACGCCGGGGAAGAGGAGGAAAAACTAAAATTCATCCCTACGGTAGAAATTTTCAAGGAAATCATGGTGGAATTGATGAAAACCCGGAGGATCGATCTTCCGGCGCTTCGGGAAGAGCGAAAGCAATTTATTCAGGAAGAATCTCAGGAATTTCGGCTGGGAGATATGGTTTTGAAACTGGCGGATGAGATTCCGGAAAATTTCGGAATAGAGCATATTGAGACGTATCGGCTGGAGAGAGAAGAACCGGTAGTTTTTGAGGGAGTATTCAGTGAAGACGGAAGTGTGAAGAGTATCCGGTGTTCGGATGTTTTGATACGGGTGAGAAAAAAGGTATAGGAGAGGAACAAAAGAATGGCATATGAGATAGAACAGATCAGAACCAGTCAGGAGATTTTTTATTATCTGCTGGAGCATCATGAATTGCGGGAGGAAGAGGAAAATACTCTATATCAATCGTATATACAGGAGGAGGAGATTCAGAATCTGGTAAAATCTCAGGGTGAGATCGCAGACTGTAATATTGAACGGTATGGAAATGTGATTTATCTGATTCCCCGGGAAGAGAATAATTTTCTGGGATTTTCCAAGGCGCAGCTGAAAAGTGTCTTATGTAAGTCTACAGGAACGGATAAAGATTACTATTTGTCTCAGTTTGTGATTCTGACCTTGCTGGTGGAGTTTTTTGACGGACAGGGCAGCAGCAGTAAAACCCGGGAATATATGCGTGTGGGAGAATTGCAGAACTGTATTTCGGAGAGACTGAAGGAAGGTGTGGAGCGGACAGCAGGAAAAGAGGACTGTCCCATTGCATTTTCTCAGATGTTGGAGGCTTATGAAGCGTTGAAATCCGATGAGAGAGGTTCCAGAAAGAAAACGACAAAAGAGGGATTTCTGCATAATATTCTTTTGTTTTTACAGGAACAGGGGCTGATCGAATATGTGGAACAGGATGAGATGATCAAAACCACGGGTAAACTGGATCATTTTATGGACTGGAATCTCCTGAATCAGAATAATTATCAGCGAGTTATGAAAGTATTGGGGGTAACGGAAGATGAGTAAGATCAACGCAGTTCGGTTTATCAATCTGAATTACAATAACAGCGCCATCCGTATCAGTGACGAGACGCTTTTTATGAATGGGGAAAGTACGTTGCTGTCTCTTAGAAATGGAGGGGGGAAATCTGTTTTGGTACAGATGATGACAGCCCCCTTCGTACATAAACGGTACAGAGATGCCAAGGATCGCCCTTTTTACAGCTATTTTACCACCAATAAGCCTTCGTTTATTCTGGTGGAATGGGCGCTGGAGCAGGGGGCAGGCTACGTGCTCACGGGAATGATGGTAAGGAAGAATCAGGATGTGGAGGACGTTTCCGGAGAAGCTCTGGAGATGATCAATTTTATCAGCGAGTACAGCCAGCCCTGTCTGCAGGATATTCATCATTTGCCGGTAGTGGAAAAAGGGAAAAAGGAGATGATCCTGAAGAATTTTTCCGCCTGCAGACAACTGTTTGAATCCTATAAACAGGATCGTTCCATAGGATTTTTTTATTATGATATGAATAATTCCGCCCAGTCCCGGCAATATTTTGAAAAGCTGGCGGAGTATCAGATCCACTATAAAGAATGGGAAAATATCATAAAAAAAGTGAATCTGAAGGAGTCAGGGCTTTCAGATCTGTTTGCTGATTGCCGGGATGAAAAAGGTCTGGTGGAAAAATGGTTTCTGGATGCGGTGGAGAGTAAATTGAACCGTGGGAAAAACCGGATGCAGGAATTTCAGAGTATTCTGGAAAAATACGTGGGGCAGTATAAAGACAACCAGTCTAAGATGAAACGGCGGGACGCCATTGAAAAATTCAAGGAAGAATCTGTAAAAATTCAGGAAATCGGTGAAGAATATGAAGGAGCAGCAAAAGGAGAACGAAAACAGGAAAATCTGATCATTCATTTTATGCAGGAACTGGAGCGCTTATTAAAAGAGACGGAAGAAGAGGACTCTCAGGTTCAAAGAGAGATAGAGGAACTGGAAAGTTTCATTGCCCGACTTATCTATGAGCAGTTATCCGGGGAAATCTATGGGATGGAAGACCAGAAATATTTTCATATGAGTAACAAAGAAATGATTTCCATGGAACAGGAGGCTTTGGAAAGGGAAGCGGAACAGATACAGAGAAAGCTGTATCTTCTGGTGTGCGCAAAGCTGCAGGAGACTGTGGATCGGGATCAGAAAGATTTGGAAGTACTCCAACAAAAACTGGTGGCAGCCCGGCAGAGTGAGGAAGAACTGGAACCGGAGAGGCAGGAATTGGGCGGTATCCTGAAACGGTATTATGAAAGTAAAGTTTTGGAAAATCAGACGGCGCAGAAGGAAAATCAGACATCTATAGAACAGAAACGGGAAGAAAATACGGCAGAAAAAGAAAAGTTGTACAGGATCGGAGAAGATATGCTGCAGGCAGCCCGGCAGGTTACAGCCAGCGAGACGAGGGCGAGAAATTATGACCGTCTGGAACATATTTATAATGAGCGGTATCAAACATCCCTGCGAAGGAATATTCTGGGAGAATATGAACCGGGAACATTGGAAATCTTAGAGGAAGAATTTCAGAGGGAACTGGAGCAAAAGGTTAGGGAAAGAACGGAAAAAAAGAGAACCTTTGAAAAAAATAAGGAAAGACTGAGAGAACAGGAACGCTGTCTGGAGGATATAAGAGCAGAAGAAATACATAAAAAAGAAGAGATTTCTCAACAGGAAAAAAGAAGAGAGCGTTATCAACAGGAACTGGAAATCAGAAAAAATATCCTGCGTTATCTTGATCTGGAAGAAAAAGAACTTTTTTCCGAAGAAAAAATATTTGGCGCTTTTGACCGGAAATTGAAAGAACTGGATGGTATCAGGAAAAATCTGGAGAAAGAAGAGTATGAACTGGAGCAGGAATATACGAGACTGACCCAGGGAAAAGTGTTGGAACTGCCGGAAGAATTTGAAACGATTCTTCAGGAATTGGAAATCCATGCGGTATATGGTATGGAATGGCTGAAAAGAAACAGTCTGAGTCCCGAAGAAAAGGAAGATTTGGTGCGAAGACATCCGTTTTTGCCCTATGGTCTTTTGTTATCCAGACAGGAATTGAATAAGCTTGCGGATTATGGAAAAGAAATTTATACTTCTTTCCCTATTCCTCTTCTGGTGCGGGAGGAATTGGAAAAGGCGCAGCAGGACAGAGAAAATGGAATCGTACAGATGGACGGGATCCGTTTTTATGTGCTGTTCAATGAAAATCTGCTGGATGAGGAAAAACTGGCAATACTTGTTCAGGAAAAAGAAACCCATCTTTGCAAAGTGCGGGAGGGAATCCAGATACGAAAACAGGAGTACCGGGAGTATTTTGAGCGTCAGGAATTGGTTCGCCATCAGGAAGTAAATCAGGAGATATTTCAGAAAAATCAGGGAGAAATCCGGGAACTTCAGGAGCAGCTGAAACAACTGGGAGAACGTATTCAGGAAGAAACAAGAAGGCAGCGGGAAGGGAAAGAAGAACTGCAGTCTCTGGAAGAAGAAATTCGGAAAGACGAGGAAAACGTTCGGGAATTTCAGCGGAGACAGGAGGATTTTACTCAACTGCGCCGGGATTATGCAGAATATGAGAATAATCTGAGAGAACGGGAGCAGTGGGAGAGAAAACGGGAACGGCTTCAGGAACAGAAAAAGATATCTGAGAGTCTCTATGAAAAACAGCAGGAAAAAATTCGTGAGCTGGAATGGGAGAGCGATCAGCTTCTCCGGGAACAGGATGATCTGCAGAAGGAACTGGAGAAATATTCCAGTTATGAATCGGGAAAATTTACGCAGGAAGAACAGGAAATCCGGCGGATGGAAAGTCGGTACAAAGCCATTACATCTGCGATGTCTTCTCAGATTCAGGATTTGGAGGAGCAGGAACAGAAGGCAGCCAGCCGCTGGCGTCATTCCCGAGAAGAATTGGACAGACAGAGTGAGAAATATCAGCTTTCTCATGAGGAGTGGCGAGAGACTGCTTATGATCGGCGGGCGGAAACCCATCAGGAAATCCAGTTGGAAGACAGAAAACAGAAAATAGAGAGAAAAAAATGGGAATGGAACGAGGAAGATAAGAAAGAGGCTGTACTTATTCAGCAGATCCGGGAACGGATGGAACGGCTAAAAAAGGAATGCGGACAGGAAAATCCCATGGAACGCAGTAAGATCCAGAGTGAAGACTTTGAGGCGAGAAAAAATCAGCTGACGTATCAGAAAAAGGAAAAAGAAAAACAGAGTGGAAAATTGCAGAAGAGAATGAGAATTTATAATGAAAATCTGACGGCTCTTTCGGAGTATCAGGATTTTAAGATACAGGAACCGATACAGTGGGAAGAAGATTTTTCCGGTATGGATGAAAAACAGCTGAGAAATTTCAAAGGGATTCTGGTGAGAGATTATAATCAGACGATAAAAGAAAAGCAGGAGAGAAGAGAACAATTATCCAGAACGCTGCATCAGATCACGAGAATGGAAATCTTTCAGGAAGATTTTTATCGGAAACCGCTGGAAGCCATGCTGGAATTGGTGGGGGATGCTTCCCGGGTATTGTCTCAGCTGCATACCACCCTCCAGTCTTATGAAAGCCTCATGGAAAAGCTGAAAACGGATATTTCTCTAGTAGAAAAAGAAAAAGAACGAATTGTAGAGCTGCTGGAGGATTATGTACATCAGGTACATCAGGAAATGGGAAAAATTGATCAAAATTCTACGATCACCATTCGGGAACGTCCGGTGAAAATGTTAAAAATACAGATACTGGGCTGGGAAGAAAATGAAAATCTCTACCATCTGCGTCTTCAGGATTTTATCGACGAAGTGACAAAGAAAGGTCTTCAGATTTTTGAAAAAAATGAGAATGCCAGAGAATATCTGGGAACCAGAATGACTACAAAGAACCTGTATGATACGGTGATTGGAATCGGAAATATACAGATCCGTCTGTTTAAAATCGAGGAACAGAGGGAGTATCCGATCACCTGGGCGGAAGTGGCAAGAAATTCCGGAGGAGAAGGATTTTTATCCGCTTTCGTGATTTTATCCAGTCTGCTTTGTTATATGCGAAAAGATGAATCTGATATATTTGCAGAGAAAAATGAGGGAAAAGTTCTTTTGATGGACAATCCCTTTGCTCAGACAAATGCTTCTCATCTCTTAAAACCATTGATGGATATGGCAAAGAAAACCAATACCCAGTTAATCTGTCTTACGGGTCTGGGCGGGGAATCCATTTACAATCGGTTTGATAACATTTATGTGCTGAATCTGATCGCCGCCAGCCTGAGAAATGGTATGCAGTATCTGAAGGCGGATCATAAACGGGGAGGTGAACCGGAGATCATGATTTCCTCCAGAGTACAGGTGGTGGAGCAGATGGAGTTGTTGTTTTAGTGGTAGATTTTAAGCAATAGAAAAGTTATAATCAAAGAAAAGATTGTTTTACAAGGGGGTAGCAATTTATGAAGAATTATTCAGAGGACGCAAATAAATTGTATCATATTCAGGTAGCGCCTGGAGAAGTGGGGCGGTATGTGATTATGCCGGGAGATCCTAAAAGGTGTGCAAAAATTGCAGCATATTTTGATGATCCGGTTCTGATTGCAGATAATCGGGAATATGTAACTTATACCGGAACGCTGGATGGAGTAAAGGTGAGTGTGACTTCTACCGGAATCGGTGGTCCATCGGCGGCTATTGCCATGGAGGAGTTGTATCGCTGTGGGGCAGATACTTTTGTGCGAATTGGTACCTGTGGAGGAATGCAACCAGAGGTGAAAAGTGGTGACGTGGTGGTTGCTACCGGAGCGATACGGATGGAAGGAACCAGCCGGGAGTTTGCGCCATTGGAATTTCCGGCGGTGGCAGATCTTACAGTGACGAATGCGTTGGTAAATGCGGCGAAACAAAAAGGTTGCCCTTTCCATACTGGCGTAGTGCAGTGTAAAGATTCTTTTTATGGACAGCACGAACCGGAGACAAAACCGGTAAGTTATGAATTGATGAATAAATGGGAGGCGTGGAAGCGGCTGGGCTGTCTGGCTTCTGAGATGGAGTCAGCGGCGTTGTTTGTAGTTGCCAGTTATCTTCACGTGAGAGTTGGTTCCTGCTTTCTGGTGGTGGCAAATCAGGAACGGGAAAAATTGGGGTTGAAAAATCCAGTGGTACATGACACGGATATGGCTATTCAGGTGGCAGTGGAAGCGATTCGCCAGATGATCCGGGAAGATCAAAATCAGGAGGAACAGGAATGAGAAAAGAAGATATTTTATGTCATGTGGACCATACACTTCTCACACCAACGGCGACTTGGGAGGAAATTCGGCAGATTTGTGACGAAGCGATAGCGTATCATACGGCATCCGTATGTATTCCGCCCAGTTATGTAAAACAGGCCAGTGAGTATGTTTCAGGAGGAACAGCGATCTGTACAGTGATTGGATTTCCCAATGGTTACATGACTACCAAAGGGAAGGAGCTGGAGACTGCAGACGCTTTGGAAAATGGAGCAGATGAGATCGATATGGTCATCAATCTGGGATGGCTGAAAGAAGGAAAATATGATGCAGTGGAAGAGGAAATCCGCTGTTTGAAAAAGGTCTGTGGAGAGAAGATTTTGAAAGTGATCATTGAAACGTGTTTGCTCACCGAACAGGAAAAGATCAAAATGTGCGAAATTGTTACCAGAGCAGGGGCGGATTATATTAAAACTTCTACAGGCTTTTCCAAGGCAGGAGCTAGTTTTGAAGATATCCGACTCTTTTCGGAGCATATCGGACCGGGAGTAAAAATGAAAGCGGCAGGGGGAATTTCCTCTCTGGAAGATGCAGAAAAATTCCTTTCTTTGGGAGCAGATCGTCTGGGAACCAGCCGGATTGTCAAATTGATTCGGCAGGAAGAGGCAACGGGATATTAAGTTTGGCGATCATTGTGAAGCTATCAAATAGTTACGATTGGTTATGAAAAGAAAGCGTGGCAGTATGGAGAAAAAACTTATTCAGGAAATGATACGTCGGGCAATCAGGCAGATGGAATTTTCGTATGCGCCTTATTCTGGTTTTAAAGTAGGGGCAGTTCTTCTGACGGAAGCGGGGAATTTTTATACCGGCTGCAATATAGAAAATGCTGCGTATACCCCGACGAATTGTGGAGAGAGGACAGCATTTTTTAAGGCGGTCAGCGAGGGCGAGCGAAAGTTCCGCGCAATCTGTATTGTAGGAGGAAAAGAGGGGAATCTTACGGATTATACGGCACCCTGCGGTGTTTGCAGACAGGTGATGATGGAATTTTGTGATCCGGAGACTTTCCAGATTATTCTTGCGGTCAGCGAGGAGAAATATCAGGTATTTACCTTAAAAGAGTTGATGCCTTTGGGATTTGGACCGGATAATCTGAAAGAAAAGATAAGGGGATGAAGGATATGACAGAGCAGGAATGGAAGCAAGTTCCCAAGGTGGAACTTCACTGTCATCTGGACGGATCTTTAAGCCGGAATTTTTTGGAAAAACAGCTGGGCAGAACGGTTCGGGAGGAGGAACTTTCGGTGGGTATGGATTGTTCCAGTTTAGTGGAATATCTGGAAAAATTTGATCTTCCCTGTTCCTGCCTCAGAACCCAGGAAGGGTTGGAGACCGCCGGATATGATATTTTACAGACGATGTCCATGGAAAATGTATGTTATGGGGAGATTCGTTTCGCCCCTCTTCTTTCGGTGACGGAGGAAATGGATACAAAGCAGGTAATCGCCGCATTGCTTCGTGGACTGGAAAGAGGAAAACAGCAGTTTGGTGTGGAATATAATGTGATTACTTGTGCTATGAGACACCATAGTGAGGAAGAAAATTTCAAAATGATTCAGACAGCCAGAGAATTTCTGGGAGCAGGTGTCTGTGCCGCAGATCTTGCCGGCGCAGAAGCTCAATATCCTATGACAGAATTTATGGAATTGTTTCGAAAAACGAAAAAATTAGGGATGCCTTTTACGATTCATGCAGGGGAATGCGGCAGCGTAAAGAATATTGCAGACGCTGTGGAGGCGGGAGCCGGACGGATTGGCCATGGAATTGCCATGAGAGGAAATCTCCAGGTACAGAAATTGGTGAAACATGCAGGTGTAGGCGTGGAAATGTGTCCGGTGAGTAACTTACAGACGAAAGCAGTAAAAAAGATTGAAGATTATCCCATCGGAGAATTTCTGAACGCAGGGCTGCTGGTTTCTGTCAATACGGATAATCGGACGGTGAGTAGGACTTCTCTTTCCAGGGAACTGGAATTGCTGCAGAAAAACTGGGGAATCCAGAAAGAGCAGATTTTTCTTTTGATGAAAAGTGGTGTGCAGACAGCTTTTGCAGATGATGCGCTAAAAGATAAACTATATAAAAAGATAATCCATGGATTTCAAAAGGTGATTTAATGAGAATAGAAAGTGGAAAAGCAAGTAGTGAGGTGACGGAAAATGAAGGAATATAAGCGAATATTTGTGATTGTTCTGGATTCTCTGGGGATTGGAGCCATGCCGGATTCAGAAGCATTTGGCGATGTGGGAGTAGATACTCTAGGGCATATTCTGGATACGATGGGCACACTTGAGATTCCTAATCTGAAAAAGCTGGGGCTTTTAAATATTCATACCGGAGGAAAGATGAAGCCGGAGGAGCAGCCGATCGGATGTTATACACGTCTGGGGGAGGCAAGCAACGGGAAAGATACCATGACCGGGCATTGGGAAATGATGGGGCTGAAAACAGAAAAGCCTTTTCAGACATTTACAGAGACTGGTTTTCCGCCTGAACTGATTCGGGAACTGGAAAAACGCTGCGGGAAACGAGTCATTGGAAATAAAAGCGCCAGCGGAACAGAGATTATTGAGGAACTGGGCGAGGAAGAAATACAGACGGGAGCTATGATCGTTTATACGTCTGCGGATTCGGTGCTGCAAATCTGTGGAAATGAAGAAACTTTCGATCTGGAAAATCTGTATCGCTGCTGCAAAATTGCCCGGGAGCTTACGCTGAAGGACGAATGGCGAGTGGGACGGGTGATTGCCCGGCCGTATGTAGGCAAGAAAAAAGGGGAATTTAAAAGAACAAGCAACCGTCATGATTATGCGCTGAAGCCGTCGGGAAAGACGGTTCTGAATGCTTTGCAGGAAGCGGAGCTGGATGTGATCAGCATAGGAAAAATTCAGGATATTTTCAGCGGTGAGGGAATTACCAGAGCCTATCATTCCGAAAGTTCCGTACATGGCATGGAACAGACGATCCAGATCTGTCAGGAGGATTTTCAAGGACTTTGTTTTGTCAACCTGGTAGATTTTGACGCATTATGGGGGCATCGGAGAAATGTGGAAGGATATGCAAAAGAACTGGAAAAATTTGATGAAAAACTGGGTATTTTGCTGGAAAAATTGAAACAGGAAGACCTTCTTATTCTGACAGCAGACCACGGAAATGACCCCACATACAGCGGAACAGATCATACCCGGGAATATGTGCCATTTTTGGCGTATTCTCCGAAAATGCAGCAGGGTGGAAAACTGGAAGAGAGGGATACATTTGCAGTGATTGGGGCTACAGTAGCAGAAAATTTTGGAGTTTCTATGCCGGAAGGAACGATAGGGTGCTCTATTTTATCGGAATTGGAATAATACGGGAAAGGACAGGATGCAGATGAATAAGGTGTATGAAAAATTAAAAACATGTCTGGAAAGCGTGAGAGAGAAAACAGATTTTCAGCCGGAGGTGGCTTTGATCCTGGGTTCCGGTCTGGGAGATTATGCAGACGAGATACAAGTTGTTCAGACGATTGATTACAGTGAAATTCAGGGATTTCCTACTTCTACGGTACCGGGACATAAAGGACGGTTTGTTTTTGGATATGTGGGCAAAGTGCCAGTGGTAATCATGCAGGGAAGAGTTCATTACTATGAGGGCTATCCCATGCAGGATGTGGTACTTCCCACCCGCCTGATGGGAATGCTGGGAGCGAAGAAACTGATTCTTACGAATGCTGCCGGAGGTGTCAATTTTGATTTCCAGCCGGGAGATTTTATGATGATTACAGATCATATTACAACTGCTATCCCCAGTCCGTTGATCGGAGAAAATATAGAAGAACTGGGTGTGAGATTTCCAGATATGAGCCAGGTATACAGCGAGCGGATGTGTGAAATTATTCGGAAAAAGGCGGAGGAAATGGGAATTACGCTGTGGCAGGGCGTTTATATCCAGCTGACTGGACCGGCTTATGAGACTCCGGCTGAGATTCGTATGTGCCGAACCTGGGGGGCAGATGCGGTAGGTATGAGTACTGCTTGTGAAGCGATGGCTGCCCGTCATATGGGAATGGAGGTCTGCGGGATTTCCTGTATCACCAATCTGGCATCAGGAATGCAGAAAAAGGAATTGAATCATCAGGAAGTTCAGGAAACGGCAGATCGGGTGGCTATACAGTTCAAAGAATTAATCACGCAGATTATCATCAACATCTGATGGGAGGCAGGCAAATGTCCAATCGAACGAAACAGGCGTTGGAGGCTTCGTTGAAAAAACTACTGCTTCAGAAACCACTGGATAAAATCACTATTCAGGATCTTACCACAGATTGTGGAATTAGCCGAATGGCATTTTATTATCATTTTAAAGATATTTATGATTTGGTGGAATGGGTATGCCGGGAAGATGCAGTTCGGGCTCTTCAGGGTAAAAAAACGTATGATACCTGGCAGGAAGGTCTGATGCAGATTTTTGAAGCAGTGTTGGAGAATAAGCCTTTCGTGATGAATGCGTATCGCTCTATCAGCAGAGAACAGATTGAAAACTATCTGTTTAGTCTTACTTGTCATCTGATTCGGGATGTGGTGCAGGAACAGTCGGAGGGAAAGGATATTTCAGAAGAAGATAAAGAGTTTATTGCAGATTTTTACAAATATAGTTTTGTGGGAATTATGCTGGATTGGATTCGTCAGGGGATGAAGGAGGAGTACCATGGAATTGTCCAGAAAATCTGTACCACGATGCATGGAAATATAAAGAATTCCATTGATAATTTTACAAAAGAGACCGGATGATAAAAATTTTATCATCCGGTCTCTTTTGTAAATTGAAGAAAGCGTATAACCCACGTAAGATAAGCACATAGTAAAGATTAGAAAGGTGGTTATCTTATGTCGAAAAAAAGTAATTTTGTAAAAGTAGCCTCTTTGGCAGCTGTGGGAGCCGGAGCAGCAGTTGTGTTAAGAAAGAAATCTCAGGAGAAAAAAGCAGAGGAAAAGAAAAATGTTTCTGCAGCTTCAGATTACAGAAATACAGAACGTGGAATACATGAAAAAAACAGCAAAGGGATTTATTATTCCAATGGAAACTATGAGGCGTTTGCCCGCCCGGAAAAACCGGAAGGAGTAGAAGAAAAGAATGCTTATATTGTGGGCAGTGGACTTGCTGCTCTGGCAGCAGCCTGTTTTTTGGTAAGGGACGGACAGATGCCTGGAAAAAATATTCATATTCTTGAGGCGATGGATATCGCAGGAGGCGCTTGTGATGGAATTTATGACGCCACGAGAGGTTATATTATGCGTGGCGGAAGAGAGATGGAAAATCATTTTGAATGTTTGTGGGATCTGTTTCGCAGTATCCCGTCTCTGGAAGTGGAAGGCGCTTCGGTGCTGGATGAATTTTACTGGCTGAATAAGCACGATCCTAATTATTCTTTATGTCGTGCCACAAAGAACAGAGGTGAGGATGCTCATACGGATGGAAAGTTCAACTTAAGCCAGAAAGGCTGCATGGAAATTATGAAGCTCTTTATGACGCCGGATGAAGATCTGTATGATAAAACGATTGAAGATGTTTTTGATGATGAAGTGTTCCAGTCTACTTTCTGGTTGTATTGGCGTACGATGTTTGCCTTTGAAAACTGGCACAGCGCTTTGGAGATGAAATTGTACTTCCAGAGATTTATTCATCATATTGCAGGGCTGCCGGATTTCAGCGCTTTAAAATTCACCAGATATAATCAATATGAATCCTTGATTCTTCCTATGCAGAAATATCTGGAAGCAGCGGGCGTAGACTTCCAGTTCCGTACAGAAGTGACGAATGTGGTATTTGAATTTAAAGATGGAAAGAAAATAGCGTCTGTGATTGAGTGTAAGGTGAATGGAAGTGAGAAGGGTATTTTACTGACGGAAAAGGATCTTGTATTTGTCACGAACGGAAGCTGCACTGAGGGAACAATCTATGGAGATCAGGATCATGCGCCCAATGGAGATGCGGAAGTTCGTACCAGCGGATGTTGGAATTTGTGGAAAAATATTGCGAAACAGGATCCGTCCTTTGGACATCCGGAAAAATTCTGTTCTGATATTTCTAAGACAAATTGGGAATCTGCTACGATCACGACGCTGGATGATAAGATTCTTCCCTATATTACCAATATCTGTAAACGGGATCCACAGAGTGGTAAAGTAGTGACGGGAGGTATTGTAAGCTGTCAGGATTCCAAATGGCTGATGAGCTGGACGATCAACCGACAGGGACAGTTCAAAGAGCAGGATAAGGATAAGGTTTGCGTATGGGTTTACGGTTTATTTACCGATGTACCAGGAGATTATGTAAAAAAACCTATGCGGGATTGTACGGGAAAAGAGATTACAGAAGAGTGGCTGTACCATCTGGGTGTGCCGGTAGAACGGATTCCTGAGCTTGCAAAAAACAGTGCGGTATGTGTACCTACAATGATGCCATATATTACAGCCTTCTTTATGCCGAGAGCAAAGGGAGATCGACCTGATGTAATTCCTGATGGCTGCATCAACTTTGCATTTTTAGGACAGTTTGCAGATACGCCAAGAGATACGGTATTTACTACGGAATATTCGGTTAGAACTGCTATGGAGGCAGTGTATGGTCTGCTGGGTGTGGACAGAGGTGTTCCAGAAGTATGGGGCAGCGTATATGATGTAAGAGAACTTCTGGAAAGCTCGGTACGGCTGATGGATGGAAAATCTCCATTAGAAATAGAGCTGCCAGGACCATTGAATGTATTAAAGAAACCGTTGATTCATTTTGTGAAAGGAACAGTCATAGAAAAGCTTTTGCGAGATCATAAGGTCTTAAAAGATGTATGACATAATAATGTAAAAGAACAGTTGATATTCTCTGGGGAAAAAGGTAAAATGTAGGATGTTTGTAACAGAGACCAGTTTTGTTATGAATATTTATCATAGGAAATCGGAGAATATCATATGAAACAAAATGTAAATTTACTGGAGGGCTCTATTGCCGGTGGTCTGGCAAAGCTTGCCCTCCCTATTATGGGAACGTCTCTGATCCAGATGGCATATAATTTGACAGATATGATATGGATCGGAAGAATCAACAGCGGAGCCGTGGCGGCGGTGGGAGCTGCGGGTATGTATATGTGGCTTTCCAATGGATTTTCCATTCTGGCAAGAATGGGAGGACAGGTGCTCATGGGACAGACGCTGGGTGCAGGAAAAAAAGAGGAAGCGAGAAATTATGCCTGCGCTGCATTACAGTTGGGGATTTTCTTTGGAATCCTTTACGGTCTGGTGGCAGTATTGGGAAACAGACCGTTGATTGGATTTTTTCACCTGAACAGTGAGGTTGTCATCAAACAGGCAAGGTGGTATCTGATCATCACCTGCGGAGGTATTGTATTTAACTTTCTAAATCAGATCTTTACCGGTCTTTTGACGGCGATGGGAAACAGTGTTGTCACTTTCCGATCTACCACCATCGGTCTGGCGGTGAATCTGGTTCTGGACCCAGTATTGATTTTCGGGGTGGGTCCGATTCCGGCTATGGGAGCCGCAGGCGCAGCGATCGCCACGGTATTTGCCCAGATGATTGTATTGTTGCTCTATGTGTGGAGTGTGCGGAAGGAACCGCTGATTTTTAAGGATTTGAGAATTTTTACTGTGACTGGATTTCCTTATTTTAAGGAGATTATAGCGGTGGGGCTTCCAACAGCCGTGCAGAGCCTTATTTTTACAGGAATTTCTATGCTGATTGCCCGGATCATTGCAGGATGGGGGGATGCGGCAGTAGCAGTGCAGAAGGTGGGAAGCCAGATTGAGTCTATTTCCTGGATGACTGCCGAAGGCTTTGGAAGCGCGGTAAATGCGTTTACCGCTCAGAATTACGGAGCAGGGCGGAAAGACCGAGTGAAAAAGGGGTACCATACAGCGTTGAAGATCGTTTTGGCGTGGGGATGTTTTACTACGTTTGTCCTGGTAGTATTTCCGGAAGTACTGTTTAAGATTTTTATCACCGAGCCAGATGTGATTCCTATGGGAGTGGATTACCTTCGGATTTTGGCAGTATCGCAGCTTTTTATGTGCACGGAAGCTACAGCGGCGGGTACCTTCCAGGGCTTGGGAAAAACCATGCCGCCGTCTCTTACAGGAATTGTGTTCAATGCCTTGCGGATTCCCATGGCGCTGGCATTGGGAGCGACGGTGCTGGGGCTGAACGGAATTTGGTGGAGTATCAGTATCTCTAGTATCTTGAAGGGAATTATCCTTCCGGTATGGTTGGGTGTGATTTTTTATCGGTGGAAAAGAAAATAAAAATAAGGCTGCTGCAGCAGCCTTATTTCATATGTTTCAGTTCGTGCAGGATAAAGATACTGGTCACCACAAAAGCTGCAAAGTCTGCCACAGGTCCGGAAAACAGGATTCCATCGATTCCCATAAAGATGGGGAGAATCAAAAGGAGAGGGATCAGGAAGATGACCTGACGAGTCATGGACAGAAGAAGTCCTTTCAGTGGTTTGCCAATGGCTGCAAAGAAGTTGGAGGAGATCAACTGCACACCGTTGATAATCACCATGAAAAGAAAAATACGCATAAAGCGCACAGCAAATTCATAGTAGGCAGCATTTCCGCTTCCAAACAGGGCAAGGATCTGTCGGGGGAAGAACTGGAAAGCGCAGAAGCCCAGAGTCGAAATAATGAGATTACATTTGATGGCAAGCCAGTAGGCTTTTTTAACTCTGCCATATTTCCCGGCTCCATAGTTAAAACCGATGATCGGCTGTGTTCCCTGAGAAATTCCGATGACTATTGCCAGTAAGATTGCATTTGTTTTCATGACAATTCCGCAGGCAGCCAGAGGAATTTCTTTTCCATATTCGGAAAGTCCTCCGTAATATGTCAGAGAATTGTTCATAACGATCTGTACCAGTGTGATTGCCACCTGGTTCAGACTGCTGCTCATCCCCAGAGAGGCGATGGCAAGACTGTCGCTTAGATTCAGATGAAAATGTTCCCGCTTCAGTTGAATGTTTTTGAACTTTTTCAGATACCGAATCGCCATCAAAAAGGAAAAGAACTGTCCGATTACAGTAGCAATAGCTGCGCCGGCAACCCCCATATCAAATACAAAGATAAAGATGGGGTCCAGAATGGTATTGATCACAGCGCCTATCAGCATACAGGTCATGGAGTATCTGGGACTTCCGTCAGAGCGGGCAAGGCTGCTCATACCATTTGTCACGATCAGAAGAGGCATACCGATGGCAGTGATACGGGTATAGCTTTCCGCATACGGCATTACGTCTGGGGTGGAGCCGAAAGCAGTGAGAAGAGGTGTGAGAAAAATCTCAATGAGAACCGTATAAACAATACCGAAAGTAATCATCATGCAGAACGCATTTCCTACGATGCGGGCTGCATTTTTTTGTTCGCCGGCGCCAAGATACAGGGAGAAGCGGGAAGCGCTTCCGATTCCTATAAGAAGGGCGATAGCAAGACAGATCGTGGTGAGGGGATAAGAAACATTAGTAGCGGCGTTCCCAAGATAACCGACACCCTGACCGATAAAGATCTGATCCACGATATTATACAAGGAACTGACCAGCATGGCGATGATGCTGGGAATGGCAAAATTTTTCAGCAGTCGGGATATTTTTTCATAACCCAGAGGATTTTCTTTTGTAACTGAGGGCATAAACAAACCTTCTTTCTATAAAATATTGAGTGAAAAGATGCCTGATGAATTGTTTCGTGCTTCGCACTTCCATAATTCTGGCATCTTTATAAAATGATAGCATAAAAATGTTTTTTAACGCAAGAGGCGAAATGAACTGTCTTGCGAAAACGTCTGTCTGCGTGCTATGATAAGGAAAACAAGCGGTTTATACGGGAGAGAAAAAATGATTACAAAAGAACTGCGATATTTTGATATAAGCCAGATCTGCCATTCGGGGCAGTGCTTTCGAATGGTGGAGAGAGAAGATGGTATCTGGCAGGTGGTTGCCAGCAATCGTTATCTGGAAATAAAGCAGGAGGGAACAGCGGTTATCTTTTCTTGCAGTGAAAAGGAGTATGAAACTTTTTGGAAGTTTTATTTTGATATGGAGACCGATTACGGAGCTTTTATAGAACGGATCAATCCCAGGGATCGGTATCTGATGCAGGCGGCGGAGTTTGGTCAGGGAATCCGTATTTTAAAGCAGAATCTGTGGGAGATGATCGTATCTTTTCTGATTTCTCAGCAAAATAACATTCCACGAATCCGCAAATGTATCCGAAATCTTTGTGAAACGTATGGAACTCCCATGGAATCTTTTCGGGGCGAGCTTTATTATTCTTTTCCCAAACCGGAGGATTTGGCAGAGCTTCCGGAAGATGAACTGAAAGCGTGTAATCTGGGATATCGGAGCAAATATGTGGTGCGTACTGCTAAAGCGATTGCCCGGGGAGAAGTTTCTCTGGAGGAGATACAGACCATGCCCTACAAAAAAGCGAGAGAAGAGCTTTTGAAATTATTTGGAGTGGGAGAGAAGGTAGCAGACTGTATTTGTCTGTTTGCCTTGCATCATCTGGAAGCATTTCCCATGGATACCCATATGATCCAGGCGTTGGAAACACATTATAAGAGAGGATTTCCCAACCGGAGATATCGGGGATATCAGGGAGTTATGCAGCAATATATTTTTTACTGGGAATTATTTGGAAAAAAATAAAAAAATTACAACACTTCTTTTTCCTCATACGTTATATAAGTAAGAGCGGCAGGAGAGGAGAAAAGCCATGACAGGAGAACTATATCATTTATATTATGAGGAAATGGTTCATTGGGCTGTTTCCATGACAAAAAATCTATCCTCAGCAGAAGATCTGGTTCAGGAAACTTTTTTACGAGCCATGAAAAATGAACAATTGTTCAAGGGGATGGAATTTTATCAATGCAGGTCCTGGCTTTACCGTACAGCAAGGAATCTGTATGTGGATTGGGTGAGGCATGCAACCCATGAAGTGATTACGGAGACTATGCCGGAACAGGGAGAGATTTCCCGGGATTTTCAGAATCTGGATTGTGAACAGATACTTTCTATACTTCCGGAAGAGGAAAGAATACTGTTTGTGATGCGGTATCTGGAGGGATATACTTCCACAGAGATAGGGAAAATCTTTCAGATGCCTCCGGCTACGGTACGTTCCCGTCTGGCTCTGGCAAGAAGGCATTTACGAAAAGTATGGGAGGAATAAAAAAATGCTTGAAAAGAAAAATTGTGTGATTAATTGTGATGTATGTGATACGAGAAATATGCAGCCGGATGTCTTTGACGGTTTTGAACAGGTTGTGATCAATGCGGATATCGTGGTGGTTAATGAAAAGAGCAAAAAACTTTTGAATAATTACGCGATTATTATGAATACGGATGATGTTCTGGAAACGGAAGAAGAAGTAAAACTTCATGCTCAGAATGGAAGTTATGAGCTGATTCCGGGAATGGGACTGGAGGAGAATCTTTTTCTGGTAGTGAACGGACGTCTGACAATTCACCCGGGTGCAGAAGGAGAGGTGCTTCGCTGCAAAAAGATTACCGTCAATGGAAGTGTAAAATATCCGGCAAGCATGGCGGGAGTACTGGGAAATATGACGGTAAACGGTCAGACTTATTGCTACCCAGACGGAAGTATTCTGTTGGAAGACGGTTTGCACATGGATAAATATTTTCCGCTGAGAGCCCGGGAAAATGGTTTTTATTATAGCTGGGAAGAAATCGTTATTGCAGATGAAGCAATCGATCTGGAAAAGCTGAAAAATAAAAATGTGCGTTTTCATGCGCCGGAATTGATCGTTGCAGAGAAAATGCTGGAGTCGGCAATCTCCATGTTTAACGATGATATGGAACTGAAGGTGATCCCGGAGGGCTTTGGCTATGTGGATCAGGATGTGAAACTGGATCGTAAATTACTGAAAAAATATGGAAACCGTTTATTTATTCATGGCGATCTCAGTCTGGATAAGGAAAGTACTCCTCTGTTAGATCAGGTGGAAGAATTAAAGGTGCAGGGTGACGTATATCTTTTAAAGGAACAGGAAGAAAAATTTCTGGAACTGGATGCAGAATATCAGGAACTTCATACAGCAAGAGGAAAATGTCTGGAAAATAAAATAAGAGTGGAGATTACTCCTTTGATGCTGCAGAACGAGCCGGAGGGCATTCTGGTAAGAAATGCGGTGGAGGTGACACTTTCACCGGAACTGACGCCGGAACAAATTGGGGAGTTCCTTCAATTTGAAAATTGTGCTAAAATTAAATGCAGCAGAGAGCAAAAGAGCTTTGTGCAGTTTGTAAGTAATAATGTGGCAGACATCAGCGCCGGAGAAGATGAAGACGAAGATATCAGAAGAGAGAGTGGAGCCTCCGTTCTGGAAAAGCTGATGAATACCAAAGTGATAAATGCAGATTATTATAGTCTGTAAGAAATAACCAAAGGTGCGAAGGGGAGAGTATATGACGAAAGAAGAATTGGCTCTGGAAGTGATTGACCGTTTAAAGAAAGAATATCCTGAGGCGGGTTGTACACTGGATTATGATCAGGCATGGAAACTTTTAGTGAGTGTTCGTCTGGCAGCCCAGTGTACCGATGCCAGGGTGAATGTAGTGGTGGAAGGTCTGTATGAGAAATATCCGAATGTGGATGCGCTGGCGGCGGCTGATGTGGATGATATTGAAAAAATTGTCCGTCCTTGTGGATTAGGGAGGAGCAAAGCCCGGGATATCAGCGCCTGCATGAAAATCTTGCGGGATGAATATCAGGGGAAGGTGCCGGATAATTTTGATGCGTTGCTGAAACTTCCCGGAGTGGGAAGAAAGAGCGCCAACCTGATCATGGGGGATGTGTTCGGAAAGCCGGCAATCGTTACAGACACCCATTGTATCCGTCTGACCAACAGAATTGGTCTGGTGGATGGTATAAAGGAACCGAAAAAAGTAGAAATGGCGCTGTGGAAGATCATTCCCCCGGAAGAGGGGAGTGATTTTTGCCATCGGCTGGTATTTCATGGAAGAGATGTGTGTACGGCGAGAACGAAGCCGTTTTGTGAGAAATGTTGTCTGCAGGATATTTGCGGAAAACATGGAGTAGAATAGACAGAGGTCAAAAGATAACTGATGAGGTGATGGATTATGAAAATTCAGAAACTGAGAATCAGAAATTTTAAAGCGATCAGAGATATGGTACTGGAGGATCTGGAAAATGCGTTGATCCTGGTGGGAAAGAACAGTACCGGAAAAACGGCTGTTCTGGATGCCGTCCGCTTTGTGGCGGGAAATTATCAAGTGAGCAGGGAAGATTTTCGGGAGGGGCACCCACCAGTTCTGGTGGAAGTAAAATTGGAAATTGAGGAAGAGGATCTCCGGTCTTTCCATCAGCAGGGGTTGGTGAGTAAATACAGAAGATACGATGCATGGTTGGAGGATTTTAAGAAAAAATTGCCGTCCTATCAGGAGGGCAGTCTGACATTTACCTGTTCGGCAAACTGGCAGGGCGAGGTGCGGTATTCAGACGGAAAGAAAAAGAACAACAGCTATATTTCTCAGATTTTTCCGAAAATTTATTATATAGATACCCAGAGAGATTTGGGACAGTTCCAGAAAGACCTTCTTTTGTGGATAGAAGATGATATGGTGCGGAGAATGCGATCGGGCTGCTGTATGTTTGACCGGGCAAAAACCTGTACCCATTGTTTTGAATGTATCGGGCTGATCAATCAGAAATCTGCCGCCGAGCTGAATGCTTTTGAGGCATCAAGATTGTTGGATTACAAATTATATCAGCTGAACCTGGATGATTTTTCAAAGAAAATGAACAGAAATTTCCGCAGGAACGGAGGTCAGGAAGAAATTCGTTATTCTATGAACCGAAATGTGGAACAGATGTTGTCGGTGACTGCAGAGACGTATAATGAAGGACAGAACCTTACCCGCCCGGTCAGTCGGATGGCAAAAGGAATGCGCAGCGTATATATGCTTTCGCTGCTGGAAACGTATGCGGAGGGAAACAGCAGGAATCCGGGCATTATTTTAGTGGAAGAACCGGAGATTTTTCTGCATCCTCAGATGCAGAAGGTGGCGGGGGAGATTTTATATCGTCTGTCCAGAAAAAATCAGGTGATGTTTACCACCCATTCTGCCAATCTGCTGTCTGATTTTAATACCCGGCAGATTCGCCAGATGGTGTTGGATTCGGAGGGCTGTTCCCGCATTATGGAGAGAACGGATATCAGTCGGATTCTGGATGATCTGGGCTATACGGCGTCAGACCTTATGAATGTAGATTTTGTGTTTATTGTAGAGGGAAAGCAGGATAAGAGCCGTCTGCCTTTGCTCCTTCAAAAGTATTATGGTGAGACGTATGATTCTCAGGGGCATCTATCCCGGGTAGCGATCATTACCACTAATAGTTGTACCAATATTAAAACGTATGCGAATTTAAAATACATCAATCAGATTTATCTGAAGGATCGTTTTCTGATGATCCGGGACGGGGATGGAAAAGATGCGAAGGAGCTGCGTCATCAGCTTTGCCGTTATTATGAGGAGCGGAAGAAGGAAGATGTAGATACTTTACCCAGGATAACCCCGAGAAATGTGTTGATTTTAAAATATTATTCTTTTGAGAATTATTTTTTGAATCCTGTCTGGATGGTAAAAGTGGGAGTCCTGTCTTCGGAAGAAGAATTTTATACGATTTTTCTGGAAAAATGGAAGGAATATCTGTACAGGATCAGAAGTGGAAAGCATCTTCGGGCAGTTTTGGGAAAAGATCTGGAGACGGTGGAAGATGTGAAAGAACATATGGAAGAAATTAAGATTTACCTGAGAGGGCATAATCTGTTTGATATTTTTTATGGAAGATATAAGAGCCGGGAACAGGAGATCCTGAGGCAGTATGTGGAGCTGGCGCCCAGAGAGGAATTTCAAGATATTCTGGAGGCGATTGACCGTTTTATTTACTTTGAGAACAGGAAGAAAGAATATGAATGAGAGAAAAGACCCCAGAGGGGGATTACAGGATAGAATCGGAAAGCTTTTGAAAAAGTTTCAGATGGAGCAGGAGAGAAAACCCTTGCGTTTGGCGCTGTGGACGGGTTCTCTGTTTTATGTGCGTTTATTTGTAGAATCACAAAAAAGGGAAAGCTTGCAGCCTTATTTTCCTTATGCCGGTTTTCCTATGGAGTGGAGCCGGGGCGATGAGGTGATGGAACTTCAGCAGAGAGTTTGGCAGCTGGAGTATCAGGTGCAGTATTGTTCTTCTATCGTGGAGGAAGGGCATTTTATGGAAAAAGCCCGAACCAGTGAGAGGGGAGAATGGTCTGAAGAATTATGTAAATTCATCGATGAGATTGCGGAACAGGCAGATTGGAGCCAGGGGATGCCGGTTATTTTCGGGGCTGCTCTGGAAGAAATGATACGACAGATTTACGGTCTGGGAAACAGCGGATTGTTTTTGATGCCAGATCCGCTGATCGAGATGGTGATCGCTCTGAGCGGGGAGAAAAAAAGGGAAAATGTCTGGAATCCCTCCTGTCGGACGGGAGCTTTTCTGGCTGCTTCCCATCGTGCACACCCGGAATGGAAGATGGAAGGCTCCGAGCAGGAAAAAGATCTGTGTCTGCTGGCGCAGATGCTTCCATTTTTTTATGGTTTCGGTATTGGAGGCGTTTGCAGAGAAAATCCTCTGGAAGCAGAAAAAGGAAAGTATGACTTGATTATTTCCAATCCGCCAGTAGGGGAACTGGAAAGCGAAAATCAGGATCGTTTTTCAGTGTCTACCAGAAAGATTCAACTTCAGTACCTGCAGATGATCATGGAACATTTGAAACAGCAGGGGATGGCAATCGTGGTGGTAAATGAGGGGACATTGTTCAAATTCGATGCGGAGATGCGGGTTCGGCAGGAGTTGTTGGAAAACTATGCGTTGCAGGGGGTGATCTCTCTGCCGGCAGGAGCATTTTTGCCCTATACGGGAAGTAAGGCATCCATACTGATTTTTGAAAATACAGGGGAAGCGGTGGAAGCAAAGTCTCTGGTATGGTTTTATGAGCTGCATCATCTGGGATATTCGCTGGACAGAAGGCGGGAAGTTATAGAAACAAATGAGATTCCTTCGCTTTTGGAAAGCTGGAAGGAGAGAAAAAATCTCGAAAAAGAATGGGAGACGCAGCTTGCCCGGAGCAGTTGCAAGAATCAGTGGGAAAATCCGGTGCCGGAGGAGTGGAATCATGGCAGTTTTTGGTTTGCAGACGGTGAAACCATCCGGAAAAATGACTATAACTTGACGGCGGGAAGATATAAACCGTGGAAGGAAGAGGGAGAAGAGGTTCTGGAATCACCGCTGGAGCTTCTGGAACAGCTTGCCAGCTTGGAAAAAGAAACTATGAACAGTATTCAGGAACTGATTGAGATGACGAAAAATTATGGATAAGAGATGGAATAGCTACAGTTTAGAGGAAGTAGCCCGTCTGGTGTCCGGGCGGACGCCGGAGCGGGAGCAGAAAGAATACTACGCTTCTCAGGGAACACCCTGGGTAAAAATTGAGAATCTGAATCAGGGTTTTATTACCCATACGGCAGAGTATTTGTCGGAAAAGGGTCGGGAAAAGGTAAATTTGGTACCGGAAAACAGCGTGCTTTTTTCCATTGTGGGAACGGTGGGAAAGGTTGGGATTGCCGCAAGAGAGCTTGCCACGAATCAGCAGATCGTATCCCTGATCTTTGATGAGACAAGAGTATTACCGCTGTTTGGTTATTATTGCCTTCGCTATCATGCCCGGGAAATCTGTAAATTATCCAATCAGACCACCATGGCGCTGATCAGCAGAAAAACACTGGGGCAGTACCGTATTATGGTTCCCGACCGTCTGGAGGAACAGCAGGAAATTGTACAGAAACTTCAGAAATTTGAAGAGTATGCAAAAAAGAAAGAAAAAATAAGAGAAAAAATCTCACGTTATGACAGCGTGCTCTTTCAGAAAATGTTCTGTGATGAGATTCTGTATCATGAAAAGCTTACGGTAAGAGAGTTTTTAAGAGAACCAGTATTTGGAGGCAGCAAAAGGCGGGAGGAACTGGGAGCGGAGCAGCCAGGGATTGACAGCGGAGAATTTGAAAAGCCATATCTGACAGAGAGAGAAGGAAAGAAAACCGGGGTGCAGGATTCCTTTGGAGAGAAAGCGCCGGAGGCGGATCAGGTGCAGGAGGGAGATATCCTTCTGAGAAATGGAAAGATGATCCTGGTTCGCGATCAGAAAACACCCCGCTATATCGATCGAAGTATTTTATGTATCCGAACAAGGGAAAACCAGCTGCTGCCGGAAGTTTTGTATGCTTATCTCAGTTTGCCGGGAATCAGAGAAAAACTATATACGCATCGAAAAGCAGGGGATACCAGAAAACGCCCGATTCGGGCGGGAGAATTGGGGAAAATGAAACTCCCCTATTTTACGTGGGAGAAACAAAAAGAATACGAGACTTTTCATAAAAAAATCCGGCAGATTCAACATTCGCTGGATCAGGAAATCCTTTGCGCCTGGAAAACATTTTCCGGGATATCTAGAATGTTAATGAATGGATATGAAGAAGCAGAGCCTTTGGAAGAAAAAATAGAGGCATCAGATGAGAAAAAAACTCAGGTAAATATCACGGAAGATGCAGGAAAAAATGGTCAAGAGCAGATCGAGACGGCGCACCTGATTCTTGCGGTGCTGGCAGGCTGGTGTCCGCGAAATGAAAGAGCAGGTGAATATTATCAGAGAAGACAGGAAATTTTTCGCAGAGCGCAGCCCTATTTTCAGCCTGCAGCGCTGAGTTTTGTGACTCGTAAGGGGCAGCAGGACTATCTTCTGGAACGGGATTTTCTGGCGTATCATTCGGAAAAGCTGTCCCAAGAATGGGACAGTCCGCTGGAATTATTGCGAAAGATATTGAAACAGGCAGAAATGGAAGAGATTACAGATGCACATCTGGCTTTTCATGGAGAAACAGGAATCTGTACGGAATCTGATTGGGAGATGGAAGTGGTGCTGACGATGGCAAAAGATGCCTGGAAATTATTGGCGGAATTTTCCGGTTATCACAGATGTGCATTTTTACTATAAGGCAGAACGAGGAGAAAACGGATGAACAGACAGAAAAGAAAAATTCGCATGGTGGGTATGGATCTGGACGGAACGCTTTTTAATAATGAAAAGATAATCACTGATCATACGAAAAAAATTCTCACAAAAGCTATTGAGCAGGGTGTGACTGTTCTGGCGGCTACCGGGCGTCCTCAGTCGGGGCTGCCGTCAGAACTGCTGAAAGTTCCGGGAATCCGATATGCCCTGACGGCTAATGGAGCACGGATTGTAGAACTTTCTTCCGGCAGGGTAATCTATGAACAACTGATTCCGTGGGAAACTTCGCTGAAAGTAATTCGCCGGATGCAGACCTGGGAGCATTGTGCGTGGGAAGTATACATTGATGGAAAGGTGTATGTGGAAGAGGGAGAATACCGATTTTTGTACCATAAGGATATGAGCCCTGCTTTGATTGAATATATGCATCGTTCCCGTATTTTCCGAAAAAATTTGCTAAAACAGATAGAACAGGAACAGATTGGGCTGGAAAAGATTCATATGGTATTTGAAGATACTGAAGAGCGAAACAAAAAAATGAAAGAACTTCAGGAAGAATTTCCTCAGTTAGACATTAGCTGCGCTACCACCTTTAATGTGGAGATGAATTCTTCCAGGGCAGGAAAGGGAAACGGTCTGCTGGAGCTGGGAAAAATTCTCGGCATTGAAAGGGAAGAGATTATGGCATGCGGCGATGCGGAAAATGACTGGGATATGTTAAAAAAGGTCGGATTTTCCGTGGTCATGGCTAATGGAGATGAAAAAACCAGAGCGCTGGCAGACTTTGTGACCCGTTCCAATGAGGAGGACGGCGTGGCGTGGGCTTTGGAACAGTTTGTACTGGAGCCAGAGTATGAGATTCGGAAAGCAAAACGGACAGATTTGCCGGCAATTATGGAAATTATCCGTCAGGCACAGGCAGCTATGAAGCGAGATGGATTTGAACAGTGGGGAGAGGGCTATCCGGGAGAAGATGTACTCAGAAGAGATATTGAACAGGAAAATTGTTATGTACTTCTGGAACAGGGGAAGATTCTGGCAACAGGAAGCCTTTGTATGGGGAAAGAACCCAATTACCAGAAAATCGTTGAAGGCAGCTGGAATGCCGGGGAGCCTTATGGAACGATTCATCGTCTGGCGGTGGCAGAGCAGGGAAAAAGGCGTGGGCTGGCTGGAATTTTGTATGATCACATGGAAAAAATTTGCCGTCTGCAGAAGATGCGGGCGATGCGGATCGACACCCACAGAGATAATGAAAAGATGCAGTCCTGGATCAGAAAGATGGGATTTAAGCCCCGCGGAATCATATTTGTGGAAGATGGAACCCCGCGGGATGCCTTTGAAAAACCGCTGATAGGAAGAGGTGGCAGCGATGAAGAAGAGAGACGGGAGAAATAAAAGGAGGTTATTGGGAATCGCAGGGCTCACCATTTTATTTTTACTGGTATTTTTGGCATTTTGGCGATTTCAGAAGCTGACGGGGGAATGGATGCGGTCGGTGGAAGAGATGCAGGAACTGCAGAAGTCTTATGAAGAACTTCTGCAGGAAAATCAGGAAAAAATTCAGGAATTGGAAAAACAGTTGGAAAGCTGTGAATAGGGAATGAAGGGCTGCGGCTCTTTTGGATGGGGCATGAGCGCTTTTTCCATCCAGATCATATCCTGCCATTGCCCTAATTTATAGCCGGAGCAGTGAAAATGTCCACATTCTTCATAGCCCATGGATTTGTGAAAAGCGATGCTGACAGGGTGAGGATAGGCGATACAGGCGCAGGCATTGACTATGTTCTGACGGCGAAGAATATCCTCCAGATGTGTATAGAGGATTCGCCCCACACCTTGATGCTGATACTGAGGGTCCAGATAAATACTGGTTTCTACAGACCAGCAGTAGGCTGCCTGAACTTTAAAAGGGGAAGCGTAGGCATATCCAATCACGATTCCATCTTTCACGGCTGCAAGCCAGGGATGAAGAAGGGTGATGCGGTGTATCTTTTCTATGAAAGCTTCTGGTGAGGGAACTTCCCAGTCGAAGGAAACGGCGGTATGCTCCACATAGGGACCGAAAATTTCCAAAAGACGGGGAGCATCATTTTCTGTAACCGGGCGGATGATAAGATCTGAGTGCATAGGGGTACCTCCTAAAAATTTATCTGATGTCATGGTAAACCGGAGGAAAAGAAAAGTCAAGAGTTATGGAATTGAGGAAAAATAGTACTGGTATAATTGCTGAAAATAAGTTATGATAGAAGAATCAAAAGATGTTGAGGTCGTATCCGGGCAACCGGACAAATCTATAGAAGACAAGGAGAAAGAAAATGAAACAGGATATGATCGTAATTCTGGATCTGGGAAGTACGGAAAACACGAAACTGGCAAGAGCAATCCGGGATATCGGAGTGTACAGTGAGATTTATCCTCATGATATCACACCGGAAGCTATGAAAGCCTTGCCGAATGTAAAAGGAATTATTTTAAACGGCGGTGAGAATCGTGTGGTGGATGGTGTTGAGATCGATGTAGATCCGGGGCTGTATGAGCTGGGCTTGCCGATGTTGGCAGCAGACCATGACAAAGCAAAATGTGAGAATCTTGCAGGATGGCCGGAATCAGAAGAAGAACTTCGTGAAGCTGTAAAACCATTCGTATTTGATACCTGTAAGGCAGAAGCGAACTGGAATATGAAAAACTTTGTGGAAGATCAGGTAGAACTGATCCGCAGGCAGGTAGGGGACAAAAAAGTTCTGCTGGCTCTCTCCGGCGGAGTGGACAGTTCTGTAGTAGCAGCGCTTCTGATCAAAGCAATCGGTAAACAGCTGGTATGCGTTCATGTAAACCATGGTCTCATGAGAAAAGGTGAGTCTGAGAGTGTTGTGGAAGTATTTAAAAATCAGATGGATGCAAACCTGATCTATGTGGATGCTTCTGAAAGATTTTTGGGTAAACTGGAGGGCGTTGCAGATCCGGAACAGAAGAGAAAGATCATCGGCGCTGAATTTATCCGTGTTTTTGAAGAAGAAGCAAGAAAGCTGGAAGGGATTGATTTCCTGGCGCAGGGAACCATTTATCCCGATATCGTGGAGAGTGGAACCAAAACAGCGAAGGTAGTAAAATCTCATCATAACGTGGGAGGTCTGCCGGAAGATCTGCAGTTCTCTTTGGTAGAGCCGCTGTACTACCTGTTTAAAGATGAGGTTCGCGCTTGTGGCGTAGAACTGGGACTGCCTCATGATATGGTATATCGTCAGCCATTCCCGGGACCGGGACTGGGTGTGCGTTGCCTGGGCGCTATTACAAGAGAGCGGTTGGAGGCAGTTCGGGAATCCGATGCTATTTTGCGGGAAGAATTTGCAAAGGCTGGACTGGATAAAAAAGTATGGCAGTATTTTACTATCGTGCCGGACTTTAAGTCAGTGGGTGTAAAAGACAATGCCAGATGCTTTGAATATCCGGTGATTATCCGCGCGGTCAATACGATTGATGCTATGACTGCATCGGTGGAACAGGTGGAGTGGCCGGTATTGCTGAAAATCACAGATAGGATTCTGAAAGAAGTGAAGAATGTAAATAGGGTGTGCTATGATATGAGCCCGAAACCGTGTGCGACCATTGAGTGGGAATAATAAAAATTTCATATTCGTTATTTTAAATGACAGGCAGTCTAAGTGATTGCCTGTTGTTTTTCTATCGTCTATGATATAAGAAATAGGGAGCAAAATTATTATGAAAAATCCTGTTCCGACAGGGGATGAAGGAACTAAATCTTAATCTGGGAGTGGTAATATAAAGTTTTGCTTGGGAGAATAAAATGCACAAAATATTTGGGAAAAGGAAAAATGTTTGCTGAAATGTAAAATAGGGCATTGGAATAAATTGTTGAATATATGTAGAAGGGGAACGATACTATTATGAAAATTTTGTATGGCACGACCAATAATGGAAAATTACAAGCAATGAAAACTGCGGTAAAACCGTTGGATATTCAACTTATTAGTTTAAAGGATGTAGAAGGAGAACTTCCGAGCATCAATGAAAGTGGCATCACACCATTAGATAATGCAGAGATTAAAGCGAGAGCATATTATGACGCCTTTCATATGCCGGTATTTTCTTGTGATAGTGGTTTATATTTTGATGAGTTAAAAAAAGAAGAACAGCCGGGAATTCACGTGCGAAGAGTAAATGGAAAAGAGTTATCTGATGATGAAATGATAGGATATTACGCTTCTTTAGCGGAGAAGTATGGAGGGAAAATAACCGGACGATATAGAAATGCTATTTATTTCATATTAGATGAGAAGCACCACTATTCCAGTATGGATATGTCTATTGCTACGGAACCATTTGTTTTGGTGACGAAACCACATTCAAAACGAGTGGAAGGATTTCCATTGGATTCGTTGTCTATTGATATTGGAAGTGGGAAATATTATTACGATTTGGAAGTAAAGGATGTTAGCACATCTGTTGATGAAGGAGTTAGAAAGTTTTTTATGACGATATTATCAAAATAAAGTTTTATGGAAAATGGAATCGATGCTTATAATGCTTAGAGAGCGAGAAAGATAGAAATCGGCTGTTGGGAGATGGATAATCTCCGACAGCCGATTGAAATTTTATAGTCCCTGCATCTGTTTTACATGTTCCCACGCCTCTTCATCAAATTCCCGATCTTTAAAATACAGTTTTCTGTCAGCTTCTGTTATCGTGCGGATTACCTTGCAGGGGTTTCCTGCGGCAATGGACCAGTCGGGGATATCTTTGGTGACTACACTGCCGGCTCCGATTACGGTATTGTTTCCGATGTGTACGCCAGGACAAATGACCGTATTTCCGCCGATCCATACATTATCGCCCAAAACGACCTCAATGCCGTACTCATACATGGTGTTGCGGGTATCGGGGTGTACAGGATGTCCAGCGGTATAGATAGCTACATTGGGGGCAAGCTGGCAGTTATCTCCGATTTTTACTTTTGCCACGTCCAGAATGGTGCAGTTATAGTTGGCGAAGAAGTTTTTTCCTACCTCAATGTGATTTCCATAATCGCAGTAGAAGGGAGGATTGATAAAAGCTCCTTCAGATTTTCCCAGCAATTCCTTTACGATCGCGGAGAGTTTATCAAAATCAGAGCGGTCTATTGTATTTAATTCTTGTGTCAGTCTTCTTGCTCTTTTTTGTTGTTCCATAACATTGTCATCGGAAATGTAAGGCAGTCCTGCGTCACGTCTTTTAATATTATTCATAGTCGCTTCTCCTTTTTCGTTCTAGTCCCATTCATTTAATCCTTTGTCCTGGCGGGATTTTGCCTCTTCCAATGTGAGGGGAACGGGATCTTCTCTGAGATATTCCATGAGTTCATCGATTCCCTCACGGGTAACGTTATTTACCAGAAAGATTTTTTCACATCCGGCGTTGATCAGCCATTGCTTTACCATGGGCACATTGGCATAAGGGGAATCAATTTTTGTGATGATACCGATCAGGGGACGTAAGATAAAGGAGCGGGCTCCCGGACCGAACAGATTAAACGGTTCATCGGCAGCCTGTACCATGGCAATCACATCCGCTTCAAAGGAAAAGCAGGCAAGTCCTACGCTGAAACGTTTGGATTCCGCATATTCGCCGGGAGAATCGATGGTATCGTCCTGGGTATTGGTATATTGAGTTTTGATATAGTGCAGTTCTTCCCCCTTCAAAGCCTGTGTGAGGGAGGTTTTTCCGGCTTCACTGCGCCCCATTAAAAAAAGTTTCTTCATAATAGCATCCTGTCCTTATCAGTTTCGATGGATTTCGCAAGTGGGAAAATTCAGTTCTTCATCAAAAAAGCGCACCACTTCTTTTACCGCAGTCTCCACCTGTGAAAGACCGCCGGTGAGAATCAGAGAACCGCAGAAACGATCCATAAACCCAATTTCCACATGGGCGCTTTTGACAGCAATATCGGCAGCTACGACAACCGCCTCCCAGGGAGTAAAGCGAATCAGCCCAATGGATTCGCCGCGGTGGTCTTCCCCTTCATGAACGCCGATATGCAAGGCAAGATTCTGGTAAATACATGATTGGGAAGGGCTGATAATGTGGGCGAGACAAACCTCTCTGCCGGGGACCCGCACCCGCGTCATACGCAGTCGTTTTCCTTTTAAATCTTCATAGTCGCTGTGGAAAATTCTTTCCAGCAGCTCTTCTTTTGTTATCTGCTCCATAGTATAGCGTCCTATCTTTTCGTGATATTGCAGACTACATATCCAAGAGAATCCCTAAAATAATCCACCACTTCTGTCATGGCGGACATTACGTCAGAGATGTCTCCGGTAATGATCAGTGTGCCAGTAAAACGGTCGGCAAATCCCAGATAAATATTTCCGCTTTTTACGGCGATATCGGAGGCGATTACGGCGGATTCCGGGGGAGTCATGTTCATAATCCCAATAGCGGAAGAACGATAGTCTACCTGAGGATTCAGCCCTAATTTCTGATAAATAATAGGAGCGGGACTTCCCATCACATGGGCGAAAGTGATCTCTTTTCCGGCGACAGTTTCCTGTACAATTCTTATTTGCTCTTCATGAGAATTTGTCATTCTGATAGTCCTCTTTTCTGGATATTCTAAATTTTTTTTCGTATAAAACCTCATTTTAAGAAAATCATACTATTAGAAAAAATTTCTGTCAAGTTAAGAATCTGCGATAAAAGGGCAAAAAAATACGGGGCAATGGGAAGATTTCAAGGATTTTTGTGATGATGTCACAGAAAAATTATTTTGATTCTGTTATGATAAAATCAGAAAACAAAGGAGGAGTCAAGAAATGGGATTTTTTGATTTGTTTAAAAAGACGGATATCAATGAGGGCGTTGTTGCATATAAGAATACGAAAAATGCAGTGCTTCTGGATGTGAGAAGCGCAGAAGAATATGCGCAGGGACATATTCCAGGCAGCAGAAATATAGATGTACAGAGTATTAAAAAGGCAAAAAGTGTGATCACGGATCTGCAAACGCCGTTGTTTGTATATTGCCATAGCGGAGCGCGAAGCAGCAGCGCCGTTTCTGTATTGAAAAGTATGGGGTATACCAATGTGAATAATATTGGGGGAATTATGGGATATGCAGGAAAGACAGTGAGGTGAAAAGGATGAAGGTGATTATTGTAGGCGGTGTGGCAGGCGGCGCGTCTGCCGCTGCGAGGATAAGAAGATTGGATGAAAATGCGGAAATTCTTGTGTTTGAGCGCTCCGGTTATGTATCTTACGCAAATTGTGGACTGCCGTATTATATTGGAGGTGTGATCACCGATCGGGAAAAACTGACGTTGCAAACACCGGAAAGCTTTTATAAAAGATTTCAGATTCAAGTGAAGGTACACCATGAAGTGACTGCGCTGCATCCGGAGCGAAAGACGGTGACTGTAAAAAATCTGGAGACAGGCGAAGAATTTGAAGAATCTTATGATAAATTGCTGCTTTCTCCGGGCGCAAAACCGTCCTTGCCGAAGCTTTCAGGAATTGCCAGTGAGAGAATCTTTTCGCTGAGAACGGTAGAAGATACGCTGAAGATCCAAAAATTTATAGAAGAACAAAAACCGGAGACGGCAGTGATCGCCGGCGGTGGATTTATTGGATTGGAAATGGCGGAAAATCTTCAGAAAATAGGCATTTCCGTAACAATGCTGCAAAGACCGAAACAGGTGCTGCCCCCTCTGGATGGGGATATGGCGTCTCAGCTTCACGGAGTACTGCGGAGCAAAGGGATTCAGCTGAAATTAGGAAGTTCCGTAGCAGGATTTCAGACAGAAGGCGATACGGTAGTGACATTTTTGGAAAATGAAAAGCCGCTGAAGTCCCAGATGGTCATTCTGGCAATCGGCGTTACTCCTGAGACAACCCTTGCCAGAGAAGCGGGATTGGAGCTGGGAATCAAGGGAAGTATTGTGGTAAATGAGCGAATGGAAACGTCGGAGCCGGATATTTATGCGGTGGGAGATGCAGTTCAGGTGAAACACCGAGTAACCGGACAACAGGCGGTCATTTCACTGGCAGGACCGGCAAATAAACAGGGAAGAATCGCAGGTGATAATATCTGCGGAGGAAACAGTGTGTATCGAGGTTCTCAGGGATCTTCAGTCATTAAACTGTTTGATATCACCGCCGCAGCTACGGGAATCAATGAGAAAGCTGCCCGGGAAGCCGGCATAGAATATGATAAAGTAGTACTTTCCCCGGTTTCTCATGCGTCTTATTATCCCGGTGGAAAAGCCATGACCATGAAAGTGATTTTTGAGAAAAAATCTCTCAAAATACTGGGAGCTCAGATTGTAGGCTATGAGGGAGTGGATAAGCGCATCGATGTATTGGCAACTGCTATCTATGCAGGGCTGAAAGCAACAGATCTGAAGGATCTGGATCTTGCCTATGCGCCGCCGTATTCTTCAGCAAAAGATCCGGTGAATATGGCAGGATTTATGATTGAGAATCTGGCAGAAGGCAGGGTGAAACAGTTTCATTGGGACCAGGTGGAGGAGCTTCCACGGGATGGAAGCGTGATTCTTTTGGATACCCGTACTCCGGGAGAATATGAGAGAGGACATGCAGAAGGATTTGTGAATATTCCGGTGGATGAGCTGAGAGACCGGTTGCGTGAACTGGAAAAAGGAAAACCTGTGTATGTGATGTGTCAGAGTGGCCTGAGAAGTTATATTGCCAGCAGGATTCTTGTACAAAATGGTTGGGAATGTTATAATTTTTCTGGAGGATATCGGTTTTACCAGATGGTAACAGAAGATCGGATAGCAGGAGTGACGTGCTATTCCTGCGGAATCGAAAAATGAGAGAGAGGTGTAGGAAAATGAGATTAAAAGACAAAGTTGCGATTATCACGGGAGGCAGCAGAGGGATTGGATACGCCACTGCAAAGGCATTTTTGAAAGAAGGGGCAAAAGTAATCATCACGGCCAGTCGGGAACAGACAGCGAAAGAGGCAGAAGAAAAATTGAGAGCGCTTTATCCCGAGGGAAGTGTGGAAGGAATTTATCCTGATCTTGGCTGCTTTGATTGTGTAAGAGGAGCGTTTGCTGAGATTGCAGAAAAATATGGAAGAATTGATATTGTGGTAAATAATGCGGGAATGTCAGACAGTACGCCATTTTCCGATTACACAGAGGAGACCTTTGAGAAGGTTATGGAGTTAAATGTAAACGGCATATTTAACAGCTGCAAGGGTGCGGCAGAACAGATGGTAAAGCAGGGAAGCGGCGTGATTCTTAATACTTCTTCCATGGTAAGTATTTACGGTCAGCCCAGCGGGGTTGCCTATCCTACCTCAAAATTTGCAGTAAATGGAATGACTATTTCCCTTGCCCGGGAATTAGGCCCCAGGGGGATTCGGGTAAATGCGGTAGCGCCCGGTATTACCGAGACAGATATGATGCGGGCCGTTCCAAAAGAAATTATTGAGCCTATGATCGCGCAGATTCCTCTTCGGCGTTTAGGTCAGCCGGAAGATATTGCCAATGCATTTGTTTTCTTGGCTTCGGAAGAGGCTTCTTACATCACCGGAGTGGTGCTCAGCGTAGATGGAATGGCACGCACCTGAACCATTATTTGGAGTATTTATACATTTTTAGCGAATTTGTCGAGCACATCTTTGAAACTTCAGGCTCAAAGTGAGCGCAGATTGAGCGTAAAATGTATAAATACTCCAAATATGTCCTTCAAGCTACAGGCTGGCGGTTATTGCGTGATGTGGCGTGCCACATATACGCCGCTGGCGGAGGCGTGTGACAGGGAGTGGGTAACGCCGCTTCCGTCTCCGATAATATACAGTCCTTTGTATTTGCTTTCCAGATTTTCGTCAATGTCTACTTCCATATTGTAGAATTTTACCTCAACGCCGTAGAGCAGGGTGTCGTCATTGGCTGTTCCCGGAGCAATTTTATCCAGTGCGTAGATCATTTCCATAATTCCGTCCAGAATTCTCTTGGGAAGTACCAGACTGAGATCCCCGGGGGTGGCAGAAAGCGTTGGCGTTACCAGCCCTTCCTGGATTCTTTTTTCAGTGCTTCGTCTTCCGCGGACAAGATCGCCAAACCGTTGTACGATTACGCCGCCGCCCAGCATATTTGACAGGCGGGCAATACTTTCTCCGTATCCATTACTGTCCTTGAAAGGTTCTGAGAAGTGTTTTGCCACCAGAAGAGCAAAGTTTGTATTTTCTGTCTGTTTTTCTGGATCTTCATAGCTATGTCCATTGGCAGTAACGATGCCGTTGGTATTTTCATTTACCACGATACCATAAGGATTCATACAGAAGGTACGAACATTATCCTCAAATTTCTCCGTACGGTATACGATTTTACTTTCATATAATTCATCAGTAAGATGAGAAAAAATCACAGCAGGGAGTTCCACACGAACGCCGATATCCACCCGATTGGATTTGGTGGGGATATCCAGTTCCTTACATACGGATTCCATCCATTTGCTGCCGCTTCGTCCTACAGAAACGATACATTTTTCACAGTCAGCGGACAGATTCTTGCCTATGATTCGATAACCATTTTCTAATACTTCTATTTTTTCCACTGGTGTATCAAAGTGAAATTCTACTTTATTTTTCAGTTCATTATACAGATTTTCCAGAACTACATAGTTAATATCGGTTCCCAGATGGCGTACAGAAGCATTGAGCAGCTTCAGTTTATTCTGGATACACAGTTTCTTAAATTTGGTTCCGGCGGTGGAGTACAGTTTGGTTCCTTCTCCTCCGTGAGCGAGGTTGATCTCATCTACATATTTCATCAGGTCGATGGCCTGCTGTTTTCCAATATGTTCAAAGAGTGTTCCACCAAAGTCATTGGTGATATTATATTTTCCATCAGAAAAAGCGCCGGCTCCCCCAAAGCCACTCATAATTGCGCAGGTTTTACAGTTAATACAACTTTTTATCTTGTCTCCATCGATGGGACAGCGTCTCTTTTCCAGAGGATTTCCTGATTCGAAAACTCCGATTTTCAGAGAAGGATTCTGCCTGATCAGCTCATAGGCAGAAAAAATCCCTCCCGGTCCAGCCCCCACAATAATTACATCATATCGCATAGTTTTGCTCTCCCTTCCCGTAAAAAGAGCTGACGCAATAAACTTTTTGATAAATAGCTTATTGTGACAGCTCGCTGTTTTTTATCATCTGTTTTATTATAGCTGGTGAAAAGAAATACTGTCAAGGGGAGGTTTCCCTGTCGGAGTATTATTTCCTTACTGTTACTTTTCCTTCTTTGGGTGAAATCCATGCAGCCAGTCGGATTTCAGGTAAAAGAGCAGGAAAACAATGGAACTCAGGGTCCAGGTGATAGGGTACGCCCAAAAAATTAACTCGATAGATGGAATAATCCGGACAGCTACAGTGATGTAGGTGACTCGGATTATACACCAGCAGACCATCATAACAAACATGGGGATGATGGATTTTCCGGCTCCCCGCAAAAGACCGGCAATGCAGTGGGAAAAGGCTAACAGAAAATAGAACAGAGTGACCGTTCTTGCCTGTCGGACGCCAAATGCCACTACCTCCGGATCGCTGTTGAAGGCGGCGATCAGTACCGGAGCTGCGATGTAAATGATGATTCCAATAAGTTCTGCCATAATCAGGCTGCAGGTAATACCGAACCGCGCGCCTTTTTTTGCCCGGTCGTATTTTTTTGCTCCCAGATTCTGGCTGATAAAGGTAGTCAGGGACATGGAGAAGCAGGTGATAGGAAGAAAGCCAAAACCTTCTACCTTGGAATAAGAACCGCATCCTGCCACAGCCATTTTTCCAAAGCTGTTGATATTGGACTGAACCACCACATTAGCCAGAGAAATGATGGAATTCTGGACGCCGGCGGGAAGACCGTTGGAAATAATCTGTCGCAGCATATAGGGGTTCAGCTGGATTTTCCTTATGTATACCCGATATTCTTCAGGACTTTTTCTGGTTAGCCGATAAAAACATAAGAAGGCGCTGACAAACTGAGAAATAATGGTTGCCGTAGCGGCGGAACCTACGCCCATATGAAAAACGCCTACAAATAAAAGATCCAGTCCCACATTTACCATGGAGGAAAAGATCAGATAGTACAGAGGGTGTTTACTGTCTCCCACCGACTGCATGATTCCCACAAAATTATTGTAGAGGACGAAAGCCACGGAACCGAGAAAATAAATGCGGAAATATCGGATGGAGTTGGGAAGTACGTCTGCCGGAGTTTTCATGAGAAGAAGAATCCGGGGCGCAAGTATCAGTCCCAGTATCGTCAGGAGGATTCCTGAGATCAATCCGAAGCCAATCGTAGTGTGGATGGCTTTCTGAAGTTCATTTTTTTGCCGTGCGCCGTAATATCTGGCAATGACGACTCCTGCGCCGATGGAAATTCCATTAAAAAATCCTACCAAAAGGAAGATAAGACTTCCGGAAGAACTGACGGCGGCAAGGGCGTTACTTCCAAGAAAATTTCCCACGATAAGGGAGTCGGCGGTGTTATAGAGCTGCTGAAAGAGATTACCCAGAAAGAGAGGAAAGGCAAAAGCAGTCATGCGTTTCCAGATAGGTCCCTCTGTCAGCAATGTTTTGGAGGATGTGTTACTCATAAAAAGACCTCGCTTTTCTATTTACGATAGCCGGTTTTTAAAATCCTCATATCCGAAGGTTTTTACTAGCTGGCAGGTTCCGTCTTCTCTTTTCCGTACAATATCGGGAAGGCGGATTCCATTAAAGGTATTTGTTTTTACCAGAGTGTAGAGCGCCATATCTTCAAAGATCAGCTGGTCGCCCTCTTTCAGTGGCATATCAAAAGAATAATCCCCGATCACATCCCCAGCCAGACAGGTAGGTCCAGCGAGACGATAGGTATGGGATTTTTCATTGGGTTCACCGGAATCTTTCAGCGGAGGCCGGTAAGGCATTTCAATAACATCCGGCATATGGCAGGCTGCCGAGGTGTCCAGAATGGCAATATCCATGTGGTTATGAACGATTTCCATAACGCTTGTCACAAGGAATCCTGCATTCAGTACTACAGCTTCTCCCGGCTCCAGATAAATGGTGAGATCATAAGTATCACGCAGATGGCGGATAATGCGGATCAGCCGTTCCACATCGTAGTCTTCGCGGGTGATGTGGTGACCGCCTCCCAGGTTCAGCCATTTCATGCCGGATAAATATTTACCGAATTTTTCTTCCACCGCTTTTACGGTAGTTTCAAGATCATCGGAATTCTGTTCACAGAGCGTGTGAAAATGAAGACCGTCCAGAAGGGGAAGGATGGATTCGTCCATCTGATCCAGCGTAGTTCCCAGCCGGGAGCCGGGAGAGCAGGGGTCATAGATGGCATGTCCTTCCTGCGTAGAACATTCTGGATTGATCCGCAGTCCGATAGATTTTCTCATGGCCTTGGCGCGGGGACCAAATTTTTTCACCTGAGCAGGAGAGTTAAATACCAGATCGTCCACATAGGACAGAAGCTCGTCAAATTCATCTTCACGATAAGCAGGAGAGAAGACGTGCGTCTCCCCTCCAAACTGTTCATAACCCAGCCGCGCCTCATGAAGGCTGCTGGCGGTAGTTCCTGCGAGATATTTTCTCATAATAGGATAGCAGCAGAAAGAGGAAAATGCTTTCTGCGCCAGCAGGATTTTACATCCTGTTTCACTGGAAACATACTGAAGGATTTCCAGATTTTTTTTAATCAGACTTTCATCAATAAGAAAATATGGAGTTCGGAATTCGTTATGCATGTTCGGGTCTCCTGCTTAATCTATCAGCGCTGGATTGTCGTTGATCTGCCATGGTAGTCCCCATTTGTTCAGGGCTTCCATGTATGGGTCCGGATCAAATTCTTCTACGGTGTATACGCCTGGCTTGGTCCATTTTCCAGTGAGCATCATCATAGCGCCGATCATAGCCGGAACGCCGGTGGTGTAGGAGATTGCCTGAGAACCTACTTCACGGTAACATTCCTGATGGTCGCAGACATTGTAGATATAAGCAGTTTTTTCTTTGCCGTCTTTCTTTCCGGTGAAGATACAGCCGATATTCGTTTTTCCTACGGTTCTCGGTCCCAGGGTTGCAGGATCTGGAAGGAGAGCTTTTAAGAACTGGATCGGTACGATTTCTTTTCCCTCAAAGTTGATCGGTTCGGTGGAGAGCATACCTACATTTTCCAGACAGTTCATATGGGTCAGATAACTTTGACCAAAAGTCATGAAGAAACGGATGCGCTGTACGCCAGGGATGGTTTTTGCCAGAGATTCAATCTCTTCATGGTGCAGCAGGTACATATCTTTCTCGCCCACCTGATCAAAGTTATATTCCCGTTTGATGCTCATGGCCGGGATTTCTACCCAGTGGCCGTTCTCCCAGTAAGAACCGGGTGCGGAAACCTCACGGAGATTGATTTCCGGGTTAAAGTTGGTGGCGAAAGGATAGCCGTGATCGCCGCCGTTGCAGTCCAGAATATCGATGGTATCGATCTGATCGAAAAGATGTTTCTGAGCATATGCGCAGTAAGCCTGAGTAACGCCCGGGTCAAAACCGGAACCGAGAAGAGCAGTCAGACCTGCTTTTTCAAATTTTTCTTTGTATGCCCACTGCCAGGTATAATCAAAGTAAGCGGAAAATCCTTCCTCTTTGCAGCGTTTGTCGTAAACTTTTCTCCATTCCGGGTCGGAGATATCTTCCGGTTCATAGTTGGCGGTATCCATGTAGTTTACGCCGCATTCCAGACAGGCATCCATGATGGTAAGATCCTGATAGGGCAGGGCAATATTCATTACCAGATCCGGTTGTACTTTTTTGATCAGGGCAACCAGTTCTTCTACCTTGTCGGCATCCACCTGTTCCGTGGTGATCTTGGTAGCGGTTTTTCCCTCCAGTTTCTTTTTCAGATCATCACATTTGGATTTTGTTCTGCTGGCAATGCAGATTTCTGTAAACACTTCACTGTTCTGGCAGCATTTCTGGATAGCAACCTGGGCAACGCCGCCGCAGCCGATAACTAATACTTTACTCATAGCGGTACTCCTTTTCTATAGAAATATTATTTTATTTTTTAATTTTTTGAGAGGAGAGAGCCAGAAGCATCTCTCGGACGATTTTGCAGGCAACGGCAGTGGAAACGCCGCTGTTGTCATAGTGAGGGCTGAGTTCATTGACATCGCAGCCCACGATGTTTGCTTTGCTGCATACGAGGGTAGCAGCTTTGCGAAGGGCGTCGAAACTTACGCCGCCCGGTTCCGGTGTGCCGGTACCGGGAAATACACTGGGGTCCAGTACGTCCAGATCCAGAGTAAAATATACGGGTTTTCCCTTTAATTGTTCCAGAATCTGTTCCAGTCCGTCAAAATCAAAGAGATGGGTGGTTACATGTTCCTTACCCCAGGTAAATTCGGTCCGGTCTCCGGAGCGGATTCCAAACTGAAAGATTTTTCCATCTCCGATCAGATCCCAGCAGCGATGCAGAACGCAGGCGTGAGAAAATTTCACACCGAGATAGTCTTCCCGTAAATCTGCGTGGGCGTCAAAGTGAATGATGTGAACATCAGGAAAATTCTCATGGACAGCCCGGAAGGCTCCCAGAGTTACCAGATGTTCGCCGCCCAGCATAAAGGGCAGTTTTCCAGACGATAAAATCTCATGGGCGCAGTTTTGAATCTCATCCAGAACCATGGAAGTATCTCCAATGGGAAGTTCCAGATCTCCGCAGTCCATGATGGAGGTATCTTCCAGATCCAGATTCTGATAGGGACTGTAATTTTCCAGACCGTAGGATTCCCGACGGATGGCGCCGCTGCCAAACCGGGTTCCGGGACGGTAGGAAGTTGTAGAGTCGAAAGGCGCTCCAAACATTACGATCTCTGCTTCCTGAAAATCTTTTTCGCAGGACATATATACTTCAGTATTTTTATTCAACATCTTTTAACAGTTCCTCCACGTAAGCAGGTATATAGAACGCACCCTTGTGAAGGGTGGTGGTATAGTAACGGCAGGTGATTCCCCGCATATTCCAACGGGTCTCATCCAGATTTTTCAGAGGATGATATTTTTTGGAAGCAAATCCGAACAGCCAGTGGCCGGAAGGATAGGTGGGAATATGCGCCTGATACACTTTGCTGATGGGGAAGGATTCCACGATCCGCTTATGCGCTCTCTGGCAGGCGGCAGCGTCCTCGGTATAAAAAGGACTTTCATGCTGATTAATCATAATTCCGTCTTCCTTCAGAGCTTTGTAACAGTTGCCGTAAAATTCTCTGGTAAACAGTCCTTCACCGGGTCCAAATGGATCGGTAGAATCCACAATAATCAGGTCGTACAGATTTTCCTTGCTGCGGACAAAACGAAGACCGTCTTCATAATGAATGGTAAGACGGGGATCGTCAAAACGGCAGGCTGTTTTAGGAAGATATTTTTTGCATACTTCCACCACCAGCGGATCGATCTCTACCATGTCAATAGCTTCGATTTCCGGATACTGTACCAGTTCCCGGACAACGCCTCCGTCCCCAGCGCCGATTACCAGAACCCGCTTTACCTTGGGATGAACGGCCATAGGTACATGGGTGATCATTTCATGGTAAATAAATTCATCTTTTTCGGTAAGCATCATAAAGCCGTCCAGTGTGAGAAAACGACCAAATTCTGGAGAATCGAATACATCAATTCGCTGAAATTCACTTTTTCCGCTGTATAACTGCCGATCTACACGGATGGAGATCTTAACGTTTGGGGTATGTGCTTCTGAAAACCAAAAATCCATATTAGCATTCTCCTTTCAGAACATTCAGTCTTGTGATATCGGGATCTTCAGGCCCCGTCATGCTGCATCCTTTTTCCTTGGCGTAGGTGATGTAGGAGAGGATATCTTCGGTAATCCGTTCGCCGGGCGCAAGGATGGGAATACCAGGCGGATAGCACATGACAAATTCACTGCATACTCTTCCGGCGGTATCCTTCAGCGGAAGGGATTCTTTATCGGAATAGAACGCATCCTGAGGGGAAGCGATCACCTGAGGTTCAATATACTCCTGTTTCATAAGCCCCGTCTGACCTTTGCCGAAACGGCGGCGGATTTCTGAAAGGGCGCTTACCAGCCGTTCAATATCCCGGAGCCGGTCTCCGATGGAGAGATACGCCAGTACATTGCCAAGATCCCCAAATTCAATCTGAATGTCATATTCATCCCGGAGCAGGTCGTAAACCTCGATACCTGCCAGGCCCATGTGAAGCGTATTGACAGAAAGCTTGGTAATGTCAAAATCAAAGATACTGTCTCCATTTACCAGTTCTTTAGAAAATGCATAATAGCCGCCGATGGCGTTGATCTCCTGACGGGCATATTCTGCCATGCGGATGACCTGATGGAAGGTTTCTTGTCCGCGGAGAGCAAGATTTCTCCGGGAGATATCCAGACTGGACAGCAGAAGATAAGAACCGCTGGTGGTCTGGGTCAGATTGATGATCTGACGGACATGTCCGGGGGAAACGGCGGGACCGGTGAGTAAAATAGAACTCTGGGTAAGACTTCCTCCTGATTTGTGCATGGAAACGGCAGCCATATCTGCTCCGGCTTCCATAGCGGAGACGGGGAGCTCGTCGCTGAAGTAAAAATGAGTTCCGTGAGCTTCGTCTGCCAGACAGAGCATACCATGTTCATGCGCCAACTTTACAATGGAGCGCAGATCGGAACAGATGCCGTAATATGTCGGATTATTTACGAGAACCGCTTTTGCGTCGGGATTTTCCCGGATCGCTTTTTCCACATCCGCTACCCGCATACCTAGCGGGATTCCCAGACGTTCGTCGCAGGCGGGATCCACATAGACCGGGATCGCTCCGCCTAAGACCATGGCTCCCATGACACTGCGGTGCATATTTCTGGGAAGAATGATCTTTTCTCCTCGTTTGGCGCAGGAGAGGATCATAGCCTGAACGGCGGAAGTTGTCCCTCCCACCATGAGAAAGGCGTGAGCGGCTTTAAAAGCCTGAGCAGCCAGAATCTCTGCATCCCGGATAACGGAGACCGGATGGCAAAGATTATCCAGCGGTTTCATAGAATTTACATCCATGCTTACACAGCGCTCCCCGAGAAGGTGTGCCAGTTCGGGATTTCCACGTCCGCGTTTATGACCGGGAACGTCAAAGGGAACTACCCGTTGCTTTTCAAATTTTTCCAGTGCTTCATAGATCGGAGCACGTTCCTGAGATAATGTCATTTAAGTGCCTCCTGATAGTTATAATAAATGTTGAAAGCGACAGCTCTAAACTCAGAAGATATTTCTGCCGCTGAAAATTTCAATCATTTCTCTTCGGAGATTGTTCATGATTTCCAGCCTTGTCCGGGGCGGAAGTTCATATACATCCGTATTAAAAAGATAATCCTGAAGATTAATATCCTTTACCATCATTTTAGTGTGGAAAAGGTTGGCTTCATACACGTTGATATCTACTGCATCGTAGTGAAGAAGTGTATCCGGGTTGATATAATCCTGAATGGAAGTGACCGGATGATCGATAAACAATTTTTTCCCGGAGGAATCTCTGGTAAATCCCCGCACTCGATAGTCCATAGTCACGATATCAGAATCAAAGGAACCGATCAGATAATCCAGCGTGGACAGGGGAGTGATCTCTCCGCAGGTTGCCACGTCAATATCCACCCGAAAAGTAGCCAGACAGGTTTCGGGATGATATTCAGGATACGTATGAACGGTTACATGGCTCTTGTCCAGATGCGCCAGCTGGGTTTCTCCGACCATCCGTTCCGGATCTTCGGCGATCAGAATGGTAACGGACGCTCCCTGAGGTTCATAGTCCTGACGGGCGATATTCAATACCCGGGCGCCGATCATATCAGTGAGATCGGTGAGCAGCTTGGTTAGACGCTCAGAATTATACTGTTCGTCAATATAAGCAATATAATCTTTCTGCTCCCGGGCTGTTTTGGCATAGCATACATCATAAATATTAAAACTGAGAGACTTTGTAAGATTGTTAAATCCATAAAGCCGTAGCTTGCTTTCCATACCCCATATTCTCCTGTTGAATAAGATTTTAAAAAAGGCGATGTACATCTGTACATCGCCTGAAACAGTCAGTATAAAAATATCCGTTTTTCTGATAAAGCCGTGTATGAGTGCACGAACAAGCTCTCTATCAGATATACAAACAGAGTTTTTCATCAGAGTCCGTATAGGCAAATACCTCACATCTGCTACTCTTATTGACCGTTTTACAAGTTGTGTACGTTCTGTGTACCGGTTATAAAGTAACCAACTTATAAAATTGAGCTTTTAACTCAATCAATAACGACAGCGTATGCTGTCTATCGGCAGTTGACCCGGCTGTCCGTCTGGCCTTAATCCCGAAGGATGGTCATAAAATATTTGCATGGATACTCTGTTAAACTCATATCACACACTGTCTTAAAGTATACAGGGTATATGAGGGCTTGTCAAGGGAAACACGGCGATTTTACTGATCGTTTGTCAGATGGAATTTATCTAAAAGATAAAAGACTAAACTCAGTCCCATGGCAACTACGCTGGCAAGTACCATACCAGTGAGCTGAACATTTCCAATATTTAAAGAAATTCCAGAAAGTCCGATCACGAACACTACGGAAGTCAGGGTAAGGTTTCTGGATTTTCCATAGTCTACGCGGTTATCCACCAGGATACGCAGACCGGAGGTACCGATCATGCCGTAGAGCAGAATGGAGATTCCGCCGATTACAGGTCCCGGAATAGTGCTGATCAGGGCTGCCAGTTTGCCGCAGAAGGAAACCAGGATAGACAAAAGGGCAGCGCCGCCGATCACGCGCACACTATATACGCCGGTAATCGCCATTACGCCGATATTTTCGCCGTAGGTAGTCGTAGGTACGGAACCGATCATACCGGAGATCGCAGTGGAAAAGTTATCAGCAAAGATAGAACGGTGAAGTCCCGGATCTTTGATCAGGTCTTTTCCTATGATTTTACTGGTCACGATCTGATGTCCGATGTGTTCGGAAGTGATGACCAGAATAACCGGCAGGATGGTGAGGATCGCTTCGGCTTTGAATTTCGCCAGATGGAACTCAGGGATTGCAAACCAGGATGCCTGCATCACTTCGGTAAAATCCAGAATACCGCAGAAAGCTGCCGCAATATAGCCGGCGATGATAGCGATCAAAATAGGAATGACAGAGAGAAAACCACGGAACAGAACCTGTCCGAAAACTGCCACACCTAAAGTAACTAAAAATACAATGACATTTCTGCTATCCACGGTTTCCACATTGATCAGTCCTGCCGTACTGGCGGCAGATCCTGCCAGTTCCAGTCCGATGAGAGCCACAACGGGACCCATGGCAGCGGGAGGGAGTACAATGTCAATCCATTTGGTGCCAAATTTGTAAATAATCAGAGCCAGCAGACAGCCGCAGATACCTACTACGACGAAACCGCCCTGGGCGTATTCAAAACCGTATTTGGCGATCACTGCTCCGGCAGGCGCAAGAAATGCAAAGCTGGAACCAAGATAGGCGGGGGCTTTTCCTTTGGTGATCAGAATGAATAAGAAGGTTCCCACGCCGTTCATAAAAAGAACGATAGCGGGATTCAGACCGAACATAAAAGGAACCAGAACAGATGCGCCGAACATGGCGAACATATGCTGGATACTTAAGGGTATCAGGAGTTTTGCGGGGACTTTTTCATCCACTTGAATAATTCTCTTTTCCACTTTTAACCTCTCTTCCTCTTCTGCATCATGCAGAGTAACGTATTTCCTGCCTATTGTATCATGAAAAGGGCAGATATGCCAGAAAAACGTGAACTTCTTCTGGTTTCTGTTGGAACGGGATGATAAAATAGATGTTGGGATCAAAAGATGCTTGACGAATTGTTTCGTGCTGCGCACTCCCACAATTCTGCCCCAAATTCGGATATTGTGGGGCATACGCCCCACTTTATTCTACACTCCGTTGCGGTCGGTGCTAAACGCGTGCCACCGGCACGCAGCACCCTCATATTGGGGCGGGTCATAAAGTCACGAAACCACTTATGTGCAAGCACACCGTGGTTTATGACTTTTGACCTTGGCATCTAAAATAGAGAAAGTATAGAGAAAAGAACGCTATAATAATGGAGGAGGAATGGACATGAACGAGAAAATTCTGGTGGTGGATGATGAAAAAGATATTCGAAAGCTTTTGACAGATTTCTTTCAACTGCAGGGGTATCAGGTATATACAGCAAGGAATGGGCAGGAAGCTTTGGATAAGATCAGTGTAAATCCAGATATTATTTTGCTGGATATTAATATGCCTCAGATGGACGGGATGGAGGTTTGCAAAAAAATCAGAAATTATGTGACCTGTCCAATTTTATTTCTTACTGCCCGTATTCAGGAACAGGATCAGATCAATGGTCTTATGATCGGTGGGGATGATTACATTATGAAGCCCTTTGCAGTGAGAGAGCTGGGAGCCCGGGTGGCAGCGCATCTTCGGCGGGAGCAGCGGACGGCAGCGCGGGAGGATGTGAGATTTCAGCAGGATTTGGTTATCAACTATTCTTCCCGTCAGGTACTTTTTCAGGGTAAGCCTATTAATTTTACCAGAACGGAATTTGATTTAGTAGAATTTTTATCTCTCCACAAAGGACAGGTATTTTCCCGGGAGAGAATCTATGAGCTGGTATGGGGATATGATAGTCAGGGAGACAGCGATATTATTATGGAACATATTCGAAGAATTCGAATGAAGCTGCGAAAATATACGGAGACTTCTTATATAGAAACCGTTTGGGGAGTGGGGTATAAATGGATTGGATAGATGAGCAGTTGGAGAAACTGATGCGCAGGCTGGAGCGGACAGATCTGAAATGGTCGCTGATTCTTTATATAGGGATCGCCGTGGTGAGTGCGCTTTTGGCGGCAATATTGACGGCGCAGATCTGCAGCAGCTGGATGGAAGTTCTGATGATGCCCTACTCTCAGGAAGAGGTGATCAGAGGATTCGATCAGGAAGGAAATCAAGTGTTTTTCCGAGGGGAGACGGGCTACCATGAACTTCCCCGGAGCGTTACTGTGGGTGTAGCTATACTCCAGATTATAGGAAATTGCAGCATGGTGGTATATGCGTTGGCAGGAGTATTTTTGGTGGCGCGATTCTATTATAAAAAGAAGTTGAATCCTCCAATTCAAATTCTTCTGAGGGAAGCAGAAAAAATCGGGAACAATGAATTGGATCATCCCTGTTATTACGACAGCCCGGATGAGATGGGACGGGTCTGCAATGCAGTGGATCAGATGCGAATACAGCTGGCAGAGCGGCAGGGAAAAATATGGGAGCAGATGGAAGAACAGAGGAGGCTAAATGCTGCTTTTGCCCACGATATGCGTACCCCTCTCACAGTACTGCATGGTTATGTGGATTTACTTTCCATGTATCAGGATAGTGGTCAGATCTCGCAGGAAAAGCTTCAGGAGATTCTTGAGATGATGGACGGACAAGTATATCGTTTGGAAGAATACGCCAATACCATGAAGAAAATTCACGGATTGGACGAGCGGGAAGTTCAGAAAAAGAAAAGGACGCTTGGAGAAATTTTCGGACGATTGCAGGAGACCGTGGATATTTTGAATCATACGCAGGATATTTGTCTGGAAATGGACGCTATGGAAGAAAAAGAACAGCAGGTGGCGGCAGATATTTCCATGATTCTGGAAGTGGCAGATAATCTGATTTCCAACGCTTTGCGTTATGCAAAAAGCAGGATTCAGATTCGCCTTCTTTATGAAAAAGAGGCGGAACGTCTTGTGCTGTATGTGTGGGATGACGGGAGAGGATTTACAGGAGAAGAGCTGAAGATGGCTGTGCAGCCTTATTATGGAGAAGAAAAAGGCGAAGGGAACCATTTTGGAATTGGTCTGTCGATAGCGAAAACTCTTTGCGAAAAACAGGGGGGAAGTCTGAGCCTTTCCAACAGTATGCAGGGAGGCGCTATCGTGTGCAGTACATTTCAGTGTGAAAAATTTTAAAAATTATAGGAAAAAAATAGAGATTTGCCAGTTATACTGGATTCATAACAAGATGTTGAGGTTAAAAAAGGCATCATAACAGAAAGGGGAGAGTTATGAATACAGAAATTGTATTAAAGGATTTGGACAAATATTATGGGAAAAAGCAGGCATTGCGGCGGGTGAATCTCACAATTTCTCAGGGGATGTTCGGACTTTTGGGACCGAATGGAGCGGGAAAGACCACGTTGATGAAGATTCTTGCAACACTTTTGCCGAAGACGGGAGGGAAAGTAACGATTTGCGGTACGGATATTTCTCAGGAGAGAGAAATTCGCCGGATGGTAGGGTATCTTCCCCAGGATTTTTCCATGTATGGAAATATGACGGTATATGAAGCCATGGATTATCTTGGTGTTTTATCCGGGATGAAAAAAGCAGAGCGGAGAGAACGGATTCCTATGTTGCTGGAGAAAGTAAATCTTACGGAGAATCATGGGACGAAGGTGAAGGCAATGTCGGGAGGAATGCGAAGGAGACTGGGGATCGCGCAGGCGATCTTACATAATCCTCGGGTTTTGATCGTGGATGAGCCCACGGCAGGGCTGGATCCGGAAGAGAGGGTGCGTTTTCGGAACTTACTCTTTGAAATTGCGGAAGAGAGAATCGTTATCTTGTCCACTCATATTGTGGGAGATATCGAGGCTACCTGCGAAAATATTGCAGTGCTCAATCAGGGGGAATTATTGTTTCAGGGAACCGTTACAGATTTACTGGAACATGCGGAGGGGAAAATATTTACCGCAACAGTTTCCCGTATGGAGCTTCCTATGCTGAAAAAACAGTATGAAGTGACTAGTATGCTGATTCAGGGAAATGAGGCGCAGGTGCGGTTTGTGGCGGAAGAAAAGCCCTTTGCCAGCGCTAATCTCTGTGAGCCAAATGTAGAGGACGCCTATATGTTTCTTATGCAGGAAAAGCGAGGTGAAAAGTAATGTTTGGAACCTTGTTTTTCAAAGAATGCAGACAGATTTTAAAAAGTCTTACTTATTATATTTTGGTGGTGGGACTGGTATTTTTCTATGGAAGTCAGATGGGAACTATCACACAATTTCAAAAACCTGCAAAGGGAGAGGAAGGTTCCTACGGATTTAAGCCCAGTGAGGATAAACAGAAGGTGATGGAAGCAACATTGGCAATTCTGGCGACAGAATATGAGGAAAATGTTTATGTCACGTATCCGGTGGGATTTTATAAGAGTGTGGTTTTAAAGGAAGAGAAAAAAGAGCAGATTCAGAAAATTCTGGAGGATTGTACCGGACTTTCCGAAGGATATGGGACACAGATCGAGCCGGGTGAGGTTACGGAAAGTGCAGGAGGCATGGTGGTGAGTTATGAGACGCCGGACGGAAGGCTGAAGCCCCGGGAAGATCTGACGTATGAAGAATTTTTGAAACAGATGGAAAAGGCAGATGAGATTCTTGGCGGCGGAAGCAGTTATGCTCCGGAACAGGTGGGAGACAATGCGCACGACCCTCTTACTTATGAGGAAGCTTTGGCTAGTTATGAAGCCAGTCTGTATGAAGATAAAGTGAGCAGAGGATATGCCCGTCTGTTCTGTGACTATATGGGACTTATGCTGGCAATTCTTCCGGTATTTCTTGCAGTGGCGAGAAGCCTTAGGGATAAAAGAGCGCAGGCGGATCAGGTGATCTATGTGCGGCAGGCTTCTTCGACAGCAATCATGATGAGCCGGTATCTGGCAGCGGTGGTTATGATCAGCATACCAGTTTTACTGATCAGTATAATGCCTTTGACACAGTGTATTTACTATGGAAGTGTGCTGGGTGTATCGGTGGATATTTTTGCTTTTGTGAAATATTTTTGCGGATGGCTTCTTCCGTCGATTGCGGTGACTACGGCTATGGGATTTTTTATGACAGAGCTTACCAATGGTCCAATGGCGATTCTGGTTCAGGGCATCTGGTGGCTGCTCAGTATTTTTATGAGCGCTATGAATCTGGTTGGAGCAGTAGGATGGAATCTGATCCCACGATTTAATTCTGAGACAGGAACAGCTATCTGGCAGGAAGGTTTTTCTCAGATGGTAAAAAACAGAGTATTCTATATGATTCTGGCGATATTATTGGCAGCGGGCGCTACAGGGATTTATCACTTGAAGAGAAGGGGAGTGCTGGGAAATGGAAGGAAAATTTTTTCCAATCGTAAAAGAGTATCTTAAACATCACTATGCAGGTCATGTGTTGGCTGCCTTCTTATTTTGCGCAGCGGCGCCGCTGATCATGGGAATAGAGGCCTTGAATCCACAGCAGTCGGCGCAGGTACTGGAAATGTATTTTTCTATTGTGGGAATTGTACTTCTGGTTCCTCTTTTTATGCCGGATCAGAATAGGGATATCCGGGATGTGGTGGCATCACGGGAGACGCCTATGTTGTACATTCACAGTATACGGCTGGTGACAGAGCTTGTTTTGCTGGCAGTATTTCTATTGATTTTCCTTTTCTGGATGCGGTGGGGAGAATGCCAGATATCCATCTGGGAAAATTTTGTCGGGACATTTGCGAACTGCCTGTTCCTTGGAGGTTTGGGCATCTGCTTTTTTGGAATTTCCGATAATCTTCCAGTGGCCTATATGATTCCCATGTTCTATTATATAGCAAATTATGGCGGCAGAAAGCACCTGGGTTCTTTTTACCTCTTTTCTATGATGGCAGGGGGAAACGCACAGGAAAAGATATGGCTGGCAGCAGGGGGCGTACTGCTGATTTTCCTAGGTATCTGTTGGAGAGACAAAGCGCAGGTAAAAATTTTTAAAAGAGATTGACAGCACTTTTGGCAAAGCATAAAATAGTGCATAAACCATAGGATTTGGAGGCTGGCGCGAGAAGCGGCAGCCCCTTTTTACGGAGGAAAAAGAAAATGAGTATTTTTGCACTATTTACATTGGCGGTGGGCCTGTCCATGGATGCTTTTGCGGTAGCTGTCTGTAAAGGGCTTGCCATGAAGAAGATTACAGTGGGGAAAGCAGTAATCGTAGGATTGTGGTTCGGTGGTTTTCAGGGCTTGATGCCTCTGATCGGATATTTTCTGGGAGTACAGTTTGAGGATAAGATCACTTCCGTGGATCATTGGATTGCTTTTGTACTGCTGGGACTGATCGGCCTTAATATGATCCGGGAAGCGTTAGCAAAAGATGAGGAAGAATGTCCATCCTGCAATGGGGAGGCAGATCTGTCAGTAAAAAGTATGTTTGTACTGGCGGTGGCAACCAGCATTGACGCACTGGCGGTGGGCGTAACTTTTGCATTTCTGAAGGTAAATATCTGGTTTGCTGTTGCCTGCATAGGAATCACCACCTTTTGCTTTTCGATGGCAGGCGTTAAAGTGGGAAATGTCTTTGGAACAAAATATAAATCAAAAGCAGAACTGGCAGGCGGAATCATATTGATTCTTTTGGGAACAAAAATTCTTTTAGAACACCTGGGAGTTTTTTGAAAACATTTTTTATAAGATTAGATTTAGAAGAGTCTTGTATATGCGAGAAAGGTACAGCATATACAAGATTTTTTTATGAGATATAGTCTGAAAATTTAATGCAATATCGAGAAATGTAAGAAAAAAGTAAAACCTTCTATACAGGGAAATGTTATAATGTAGGAAACAAATAAAGTGCGTTTGAACTGGAGGTGAGTAGTATGTTGAAGAATAACAAAGTTTCCCGATGGTTATCTGTCTTTCTGACTCTGGTGATGGTGTTAGCCTTAATGCCAGTGAAAGAGGTAAGGGCTGCGGAAGTCGAACAGGATGTGTTTGTCATTACTTCTTTTGAAAAACAGGATGAGTGGAAATTAGAAAAGAACACGTTTGCAGCAGGTACGAAAACAGAGGATATGAAATTCCCTACAGAGTGGAAAGTGATGGGATATCATCAGGCAGATCCGGAGAAAATAGCAGAGGAAAAACTTCTGGAAAAGCTGCCCTGGGAGGGAACAGTAATTCAGAAAGAGCAAAGTACAGAAAAGAGTCTGTATTCGGAAAAAGCGCTGGCAGGTGAATATATGTTTCGTCTGCTACTTCCTCAAAATATGAAGGTAGAAGAGGGGGTGAATGTTCCCTCTCAGAAAGTAATCATTACAGAGGAAAGCACAAAACCAGAAGAACCGAAAGCAGAGGAACCGAAGCCAGAAGAGCCTAAGGTAGAAGAACCAAAAGCAGAAGAACCGGAACCAGAAGTTCCGAAGAATGATCCGGCGCCGCAGAAGGAACCGATTAGCTGGCAGTTGAAAGCCAGAATAGAAGAGCTGACCCGAGGAGATCAGAGGATTCTTCTGGGAAAACGCTACAGAGTTGCTTGTGAGGTGACCGGGGAAGGAGTAGATTCGTTGAATCCTCCTAAAGTAACCTATGAGGTTATTGAGGGTAAAGACGTGATGAAGGTTGATGCAGAAGGAATCGCAGAACCTCAAAGCGCAGGCAATTTTAAGCTTCGCGTGTTTTGTGAAACGCCGGAAAATGTAGTTTGCGATCCAGTAGTTCTTGAGGGTGTAGTAAAAGTACAGGATACGGACGCCACGATTCATTGGTTCAGAATCGGAAAATGGGAAGGCAAGATTACAGAAAATTCTAATGGAAGTGAAATTGTTGTGGAGGTTCCTTACGGGACAGATGTGACGAAACTGATTCCTGATTTTGAAATTGGCGAATATGCAACAGTAGACAAAGAAATACTGACTGAGCAGGACTTTACCAATCCAGTAATCTACACTGTTACCTCTGAGGATGGAAAAAATGTAACTACTTATACGGTGAGAGTTCAGGTGGTATGTACACATCAGTGGCAGCCGGCGACCTGTACGAAGCCGGAGACTTGTCAGGTCTGCGGAAATACCAGAGGGGAAGCGAAAGGGCACAGTTGGAAAGAAGCCACTTGTACGGAGCCAAAAACCTGTACCGTGTGTAAAGTGACAGAGGGCAGTCCTCTGGGACATAGCTGGGGAGAATGGAAACTGGTGAAAAAACCTACGACAAAAGAGGGCGGTCTGGAAGAGAGGATCTGTTCCAGATGTCAGGAAAAAGAAACCAGAGAAGTTCCCCGCTTGAACATTATTGGAAAAGCAGAAAATAATTATATTACCGGCATAAAAGAGAAAGGCGTATATGGACTGGACGAAGTGATTACGATTCAGGCATACGGCGATGGCATGAAGAATGAAAAACCGATTGCCAACGATGTGCGGTATCTTCCGACCGGCTGGCAGATTTCTACTTATACGGGATGGGATAAAGAGCCTTACCAGGCATCCTTCCGTATCAAGACAGCAGGAAATTATCAGTTGCAGGTGCATTTCCAGAAACAGGTATTTGACGGAGAAAAATGGGTGAATCAAAAAGAGACGGATGTGAAAAAAGTAAACTTCACTATTTCGACAAATAAAGTTGTTCCGGTAAAGACTGGCGATGAGAGTCCGATATTGATGCTGGCAGTGCTGGTTCTTTTGTCAGCAACAGCTATGGCAATAGGGATGGGCTGGAGGCTGCGCAGAAAGATCAGATAAATGAGCGCCTGTTAATGAGTAAAACAGTGGTGTTAGCCACGATAAGCACGTAGTGCGGTTTTACGAATGGCGCAGGCTGAATTGTTATAAATTATCAGGTTGAAGCTTTTGTATACTCTTGCGAAAATAGTCTAAAAATGGTACACTTATCAGAAGTAAATTCATTACTGCCGGGGCAGCAGATTTCCCGGGAGAGATTATTTAATTAAAGCGGAGGATGCATAAATGAAGAAATTAACAGTAAAAAAAGGTTCAACCTGTATGGCTTGTCTGGAGTGTGTGAGAGCCTGTTCCATGAGTTTTTATAAAGTATTTGATCCAGACAAATCCTGTATTCAGATCGTAGAGAAAAAAGGCGCCGTAAAACCTATGGTTTGCGTACAGTGCGGAAAATGTGCAAAAGCGTGTGAAGCCGGAGCGATCAAGCAGAATGCGAAGGGTGTTTATATGATTGATAAAAAACTGTGTACCGGATGTGGAAAGTGCGTAGAAGCCTGTCCATTCGGTGTTATGGTAAAAGCAGAGGAATCTCCGGTATCCACAAAATGTATCGCTTGTGGAATCTGTGCAAAAGCCTGTCCGATGGACGTGCTGGAAGTTGTAGACAAATAAAAAATATCCGTAACTGTGAGGTACTGAACAGTTTGAAAATGGATAATAAAGCCGGAGCTGTCGCTTTAAACATGATTCAGAAATATTCTGGATGTGTACTTAATGCAACAGCTCCTTCTTTTGTAAAAAATATAAAGGAGAAATGTATATGGGATTTAAGAAGACAGACATAAAAACGATGGAAATGAAACCATTTGAAAAAATAGGTTCTGAGTGGATGCTGATCACCGGAGAAAAGGATGGAAAGGTGAATACTATGACGGCTTCCTGGGGCGGCGTGGGAGTACTGTGGGGAAAGAATGTGGCTACCGTTTACATCCGTCCTCAGCGTTATACCAAACAGTTTGTGGATGGAAGCGATACCTTTACTTTATCTTTCTTTGGCGGAGAGCACATGAAAGAACTGGGATACCTGGGAAAAGTATCTGGAAAAGAAGAACCAGATAAGATTGAAAAATCAGGACTTCACGTGGAGATGATCGAAGGCCATCCCGGATTTGAGGAGGCGTCACTGGTATTGGTGTGCAGAAAACTTTACCATGATGAGATCAAACCGGAAAACTTTTACGGATCGGACGAGGATGTGAGATGGTATCCGGAAAAAGATTACCATACCATGTATATTGCAGAAATAGTAGAAGCGTTTCAGAAGTAATATGATGTTGGGGACAAAAGATGCCTGACGAATTGTTTCGTGCTGCGCACTTCCACCATTCTGCCCCAAATTCGGATATCGTGGGGCAGACGCCCCACTTTTATCCTCGTGTTTAAAGTGAAAGTTTTTTGAAGGAATCTTTATCGCTCCCACCGTCCGGAAGCGCCGCAGGGCAATACCAGTCCAGACTGGGTGACAGGAAGCCCGATTTCCTGAGATTCCACATGTCCATGGAAGGATTTCAGTTCCGTAGCGATCATATAGGTGAGCACTGCGGGGGCAAGTCCTGTAGTGTAGGAATTAACCAGGAAAAATAAAGGATTCTCGCTGAGCAGCTGACTGCAGAGTTTGATCAGTGGATGAATAGCATCCTCAATTTTCCAGATTTCCCCTTTTGGTCCGCGACCATAGGAAGGAGGGTCCATGATAATTCCGTCATAATGATTTCCACGGCGGATTTCTCTCTCTACGAATTTTACGCAGTCATCTACGATCCAACGGATGGGAGCATCTTTCAGACCGGAGGAGACAGCGTTTTCCTTAGCCCATGAGACCATACCCTTAGAAGCGTCCACGTGTGTAACGGAAGCGCCGGCTGCGGCTGCGGCTAATGTGGCGCCGCCAGTGTAGGCAAACAGATTCAGCACCTTGATGGGGCGTCCGGCGGTGCGGATCTTTTCACCAAACCAATCCCAGTTGGCTGCCTGTTCAGGAAATAATCCGGTATGTTTAAAACTGAAGGGCTTCAGATTAAAGGTGAGGTCTTTGTAATGAATAGACCACTGTTCCGGAAGATTGAAAAATTCCCATTCGCCGCCGCCCTTCTTGCTGCGGTGATAATGTCCATTCATTTTTTTCCAGCCTGGGTGCTTTTTTGGAGTATCCCAGATCACCTGTGGGTCAGGACGAACCAGAAGATAGTCCCCCCATCGTTCCAGTTTTTCTCCTTTTGATGTATCGATTACTTCATAATCTTTCCAACCATCTGCGATCCACATAGTAAAACTCATCCTTTCGTTTATAGTTTTCGGTTTTGATTTTTTATAAAGTTGTCGGGAGTCGAGTAATCCCGAGAATATCTTATGATTTACAGGATAACACATGTCTGACAGGAAATTCAAGAGTTTGCAGGCAGAAAAGAGCCGTCTGAAAGAAGAGGGGGGCTATTTTGCAAGTTAAAGAATAAAATATTGCATAAATAAAAGAATAAAACTGTCTTTATTAAGAAGAAACGCTGAAAATGCAAGAGGGGCTTGACATTTAGTCATATTATTCATAAAATGGAACGTAATGAATGGAAATCGCTGTGAGCGGTGAGAAAAAGTAAGATATGAGGAGGAACACCATGAAGGCGTATACGCAGTTAAGCAAAGAAAAATTATTGTCTCTGAAAGCAGATCTGGAAAAGCAGTTTGAAGATGTAAAGGGAAAAGGTTTGAAGCTGGATATGTCCCGGGGAAAACCATCTAAGGCACAGCTGGATCTGAGTAACGGAATGATGGACATTCTTACCAGTGCGTCTGATCTGATCAGTTCAGAAGGTGTGGACTGCAGAAATTATGGTGTTTTAGACGGTATCAGCGATGCCAGAAAATTGCTGGCAGATATGTCTGAAGTGCCGGAAAGAAATATTCTTATCTATGGAAATTCCAGCTTGAATGTAATGTTTGATACGGTTGCCCGGGCGATGACGCAGGGAATTATGGGAAGTACACCATGGAGTAAGCTGGATAAAGTAAAATTTCTCTGTCCTGTACCGGGATACGATCGGCATTTTGCCATCACTGAGTTTTTTGGAATTGAGATGATCAATATACCGCTCTTAGAGACGGGACCGGATATGGATCTGGTGGAAAAGCTGGTGGCAGAAGATGAAGCGGTGAAGGGAATCTGGTGTGTGCCGAAATATGCAAATCCTACCGGAATTTCTTATTCAGATGATACGGTAAGAAGATTTGCGAAACTGAAACCGGCAGCGAAAGATTTTCGTATTTTCTGGGATAATGCCTATTCGATTCATCATCTCTATGACGATAAGAGAGATGTGATCCTGGAGCTTTTGAATGAGTGTGTAAAAGCAGGAAATCCCGATATGGTATTTAAGTTTATCTCTACCTCTAAGGTATCTTTCCCGGGGTCAGGTATTGCGGCGCTGGCAGCATCCGAAGCAAATCTGGAAGATGCAAAACGGTATATGAGTTATCAGACGATTGGTCATGATAAATTAAACCAGCTGCGTCATGTGCGGTTCTTCAAAGATATGCAGGGAATGTATAATCATATGAGAAAACATGCGGATATTCTTCGTCCGAAGTTTGAAAAGGTACTGGAAGTGCTGAATCGGGAACTGGGAGGACTGGGAATTGGAACATGGACCAGACCACTGGGAGGATATTTTATTTCCTTCGATTCTTTGGAGGGATGTGCAAAAGCTATCGTGGCGAAAGCGAAAGAGGCAGGTCTTGTGATGACAGGAGCCGGAGCTACGTATCCTTATGGAAAAGATCCTAAGGACAGTAACATCCGTATTGCGCCGTCGTTCCCGACTGTAGAGGAACTGGAAGTAGCTGCGCAGATTTTTGTACTCAGTGTAAAACTGGTAAGTATTGATAAATTATTGAGTAAGTAATAAATTTAGGGAGGCTGTCGCATAAATCTTAGATAAGTGTTTCGTGCGGCAGCCTTTTTGTGAATTTCAGGCGTTTTTGCCTTTCCAGCTCATAAAATCTTAATTTCAAGAGAAGAGATTCTAACTTTTTCTTAAATTCCTTTACCATGATTTTATTCAGTGATAAAATGGAGATGTTCAACAATCATACATCCAAAATACTTATGGGAAGTGTGATGTGAAAAAGAGAAAAGGCAAGGGACTTTCTGATGAGTGGAAATAAGAAGAAAATTGTAAAAATTACATTAGGAATACTGGCCGGGTATGTTTTGATCATGTTGATCGGCTATATGGGTGTGGTATTTTATTTTTCCAGCCATTTTCAAAAGGGAACGATCATCAATGGGATTGACTGCGGCAATAAAACGGTGGAGCAGGTAAAGAAAGAACTGCAAAAACAGGTCAGTGATTATAAATTAAAGATTGAAGAGATTGATGGAAAGACAGAGACGATTTCGGCTGTTCAGATTGAACTTACGTATGTAGATGATAAGAAAGTGGATGCTCTGCTGGAAGCGCAGGACTCCTGGAGCTGGATGTCAGGTATTTCTGAGAAAGATACTTATGAAGTGGAGCTTAACACCTCTTATAAGGAAGAATTATTAGGAGAAGTTTTAGAGGAACTGAGCTGTTTTCAGGAAGAAAATATTATAGAGCCTCAGAACGCCCATCTGCAAAGACAGGAGGATCAGTATGTGATTATCCCGGAAGTAGAGGGTACAAAGCTGAATCGGGAGAAGATGGAACGGGAAGTGAAAAAAGCCATCGAAAACGGGACAGAAGAGATCGATCTGGAAGAATTGGGCTGTTATGAAAAACCACAGGTATATCAGGATGATGAACGGCTTCAGAAAGACTTAAAGGAAAAAAATGAAATGCTGCGGATGAAAGAACTGGCAGGAGAGAGTGGCATAGAGATTTTTTGACAGGACTGTAAATTAGGAAATGCTTGGAAAGAGAGGAAGAGGTTATGAAGATCGTAGTATTGGCAGGGGGAACCAGCACCGAAAGAGAGGTATCGATTGTTTCTGGAACAGAAATCTGCAGAGCTTTGCGTTCTCGGGGACATCAGGCGATCCTTGTGGATGTATTTTTTGGAAGAGATGGGATTGTGCCCACCACAGCTTTTGACGGCGAATATGATGTAGACAGGGAAGCCGAATACATAAAGGAATGCAGTGAGCAGGTTCCAGCCCGACTGGCAGAAGGAAAGGACTTTTTCGGTCCGGGCGTTTTAGAGCTGTGCAAAGCGGCGGACGTGGTGTTTATGGCGCTTCACGGGGCAAATGGTGAGGATGGAAAAGTGCAGGCAGTATTTGATCTGTTCCATATCAGATATACGGGAACCGATTATCTCAGCAGCGCTATGGCGATGGACAAAGGACTTACAAAAAAATTGTTTGCTGCCAATCAGGTGCCTACGCCTGCGGGTGTGGAAATTCACAGGGAGAGCAGTTCGCGTGAGTTAAAAGACTACGGAATGGAGTTTCCGGTAGTTGTGAAAACCTGTTGCGGAGGTTCCAGCGTGGGTGTGTATATTGTTCACGACCAGAAAGAGTATGAAGAAGCGCTGCAGGGAGCATTTTCTTATGAAGAACAGGTGGTTGTGGAAGAATATATTCAGGGAAGAGAATTTTCCGTGGGAGTAGTAGACGGGAAAGCATATCCAGTAATCGAGATTGCTCCTGTGGAAGGGTTCTATGATTATAAAAATAAATATTCAGCAGGAGCGGCAGTGGAGACCTGTCCCGCAGAGCTGACAAAAGAGCAGACAGAGCGGATGCAGAAATATGCCGAGATGGGATGTAAAGTGCTTGACATTAAGGGATATGCCCGTCTTGACTTTATGATGAAAGAGAATGGGGATATGTATTGTCTGGAAGCGAACACTCTTCCGGGAATGACTCCAACGAGTCTGTTGCCACAGGAGGCGGCGGTATTGGGAATGGATTATCCTTCTCTGTGCGAGGAATTGATTCGGATTTCTTTAAAAAAATATGAATAGAACAGTTGATTTAGCATCTTAAAAGAAAAGGAAGAAGAAAATGAAGAATCTCACATTGGAACATATTTCTCAGGCGTGTCATGGAATATATCAGGGATCGGAGGAAGCAAGAGAAAAATGTATCACGGCGGTGACTACGGACAGCAGAAAAGTAGAGCCGGGGTGTCTGTTTGTGCCTATTGTAGGAGCGAGAGCAGACGGACATCATTTTATTTCCCAGGTCATGGAAGCGGGAGCATTATGTACCCTTTCAGAAAAAAATCTGGGGGAAGTAGATTTTCCTTATATTCAAGTAGAATCCTCACTTCAGGCGGTAAAAGATCTGGCAGCTTATTATCTGGAGCAGCTTCAGATCCCAGTGGTGGGTATCACCGGAAGCGTGGGAAAAACCAGTACCAAGGAGATGATTGCTGCCGTTCTGGCTCAAAAATACCGTGTTTTAAAGACGCAGGGAAATTTTAATAATGAACTGGGACTTCCGCTTACGGTATTTCGTTTGCGGGAGGGAGATGAGATTGCAGTTCTGGAAATGGGAATCAGCGATTTTGGAGAGATGCACCGTCTTGCCCGGATCGCCCGTCCGAATACCTGTGTGATCACGAATATAGGAACCTGTCATCTGGAAAATCTGGGAGATCGGGATGGGGTTCTGAGAGCGAAAACAGAAGTTTTTGAACATTTAAGAGACGGAGCTTCCGTGATTTTAAATGGAGATGATGATAAATTGGCTACGGTGGAAACCGTACAGGGAAAGAAGCCTGTCTTTTTCGGGCTGGACCCTTCCTGCCCGATTTACGCAGACAAGATAGAAGGTCAAGGACTTAAGGGAATTTCCTGTATCATTCATACGCCGAAAGGAGAATTTTCTGTACTGGTTCCTATCCCGGGGCAGCATATGGTATACAACGCTCTTGCGGGAACAGCAGTGGGACTGGCATATGGGATGGAACTTGAGCAGATACGGGCAGGAATTGGGAGCTTGCAGTCACTGAGCGGACGTTTTCATATCATAGAAACGGAACGCTATACGATTATCGACGATTGCTATAATGCAAATCCGATGTCCATGAAAGCTTCTCTGCATGTGCTGAAGGATGCGCTGGGACGAAAAGTAGCCGTACTGGGAGATATGGGAGAGCTGGGAGCAGAGGAACTTCAGCTTCACGAAGAAGTGGGAAGAGAAGCCGGCAAAGTGGGAATCGACCTGTTGATCAGTGTGGGAGAGCGGAGCGCTTATATGGCGGAGGCTGCCAGACAGGAAAACCCGGAACTTCCCGTGGTTTATCTGCCTACACTGGAAGAACTGCTGGAAAAACTTCCAGAACTGGTAGAGGAAAAAGACACGATACTAGTGAAGGCGTCGCATTTTATGAACTTTGAGCAGGTGGTGGAAAAACTGCAGAAATACGAAGAAAAATAAGTATTTGTTTTTATCAGCGGTCAAAATATGACCGCTGTTTTTGAGGCAGTGCAAACTTATAGATTAAATTTGTTTGTTATGATTTTATATTTGCTACGGATTTTTATGTGGCGTTTCTCTTGGCAGTGTGGTATGATTTTCCTATGGAGCATTTGGTATTTCTGAAAGTACATAAGAGGACGATACATAAATTATCTGATTCAGAGAGCAGGAGGAATCTCTTGTGCGCGTGCGTGACGTGGTGAAAAAAATGGCATTCGGTGTGGAATTTGTTGTTTTGAGAATTGAGTCTCAGCAGAAGATTCATTATGCTATGCCGCTTCGGACGATGTTGTACGACGGTATGAGATATTTAAAAGAGTACCGGGAGATCACGCAGTCTATGAAGAAGGAAAAAGGGAAATGGACGGAAGAGGAATTCCTTTCGGGGATGAGGAAAGGAGATCGTTTACATCCGATTATAACAATTGTGATTTATTACTCTGAGTATGTGTGGGATGGACCGATGTGTCTGAAAGATATGATTGTGGAGATGCCGGAAGAAATTGAAAAGATATTTTCAGATTATAAAATGAATCTTGTACAAGTAAGAGATAGCGGTCGGTACATTTTCCACAATGAAGATGTGCGAACCGTTTTTGAAATATCCCGTGAGATCTTTCAAGGAAATTTTGAGGAGATTAATCGGAAATATAAAGATCGGGATATCAAACAGGAATTGATCCGGGTGATCGGGAAGATCACCGATTCATCAAAACTGATGGAGCAGAAAACAGAAGGGGAGGCAGGGAATATGTGTACAGCGTTAAGAAAATTGGAAGAAGAATGTGAAGAAAAAGGACGCAAAGAAGGAATAAAAGAGGGGATAAAAGAAGGACATGAAAAAGGGTTGGAAACGGGAATAAGCAGCATGGTTTCTGCAATGTTGGAGTTACAGATTGAGCCGGAGGTTATTCTTCAGAAATTACAGGAGAAGTTTCAGTTGAAAAGGAACGAGGCGGAGAGGTTTTTGAAATAAAGTTGGGATTAATAAAGAAGGAAAAGCCATCGCCAGGAACCTTCTATATCTTTTAGTATATTTAAAGCCATTATCGGAAATTTGCATAGCTTTCTGATAATGGCTTTGTTTTTACCTTGAAAATATTACACCAGATGTTCGTTCTTTTTCAAAGTTTCCAGGATAATATTTCGGGTGTATTTTCCAATAAATTTTTTATCTTCCCCGGATAATTCGGATGGAAGAATCGGTTTGCAGTATTCGATGACTACATGGGTCTTTTTGATTTTTGGAAATTGTTTTTCAAAGATGGATACTGTGTTGCTCAGAGCAATGGGAACGATGGGGCAGTTGGTTTTGGTGGCAAGTTTGAAGCTGCCCTCATGAAATTCCAGCAGATCCAGATCGCTTTCGTTTCTGTTTCTTGTTCCTTCTGGGAAGATGCAGATGGAAATTCCCGCTTTGATCTTCTCAATACCAGTTAAAATAGTTTTTAACCCTTTTTTGATATCTTTTCTGTCAAGAAACAGGCAGTGCAGATAACGCATCCAGTTGGACAGCAGAGGGATTTTTTCCATTTCAGCCTTTGCCACATAGCCGGTAAGTCCCCGACAGCGGGTGTAGGTTAAAAGAATATCGAAAAAACTCCGATGATTTCCAATGAAAAGAACTGCCTGATCTTTTGGAACATTTTCCTCTCCGATCACAGTTACTTCCACGCCAGTCAGCCGAAGGATAAAGCGGAAAACTGCCTGAATGATCCGAAGAGAACTGATATCCTTGGCATGAGGATTCCATTTGCCGATGACCCACTCGATGATCAGAAGAGGGATGGATAAGATCAGATATCCGATGACACAAATACATACTAAAATAAAACGTACCATAAGAACCTCCCAAAAAATTCTTGTATAAATTCTTTTATAACAAAAAGATACCGGACGAATTGTTTCGTGCTGCGCACTTGCACAATTCTGCCCCAATTCGAATATCGCAGGGCTTTGCCCTGCTTCCATTCTCATATTGGGGCGGGTCATGAAAGCATAAAACCACTTATGTGCAAGCACAACGTGGTTTATGTCTTTATGACCCTGGTATCTTTTACATTATACAGGAATGTTTGAAGAAAATCCACATAAAATAGAAGCAATGAATGGTAAATGGCAGAATACGCATGGGAAAGAAAGTTTCATTTTTTTGTTTGTTGGTCTGGTTGGCAGCAGGAATAGTTGGCTGTAGTGTGGCGCAGGGGAAAACAGGTGATAATAGAAAAGTAGATTACACAGTGGTAAAGAAGGAAGATCTTCCTGCGGAAGTGAAAAAGGTAATTGACAGTAAAAAGCAGGAGGGGTTTCAGATGACGTACCAGGGAGAAGGAGAGCTTTATATTATGAAAGGATACGGAATCCAGAGTTCTGGGGGATATAGTATTCAGGTGGAATATGTGACGGAAAATGAGGAAGAAGTGCACGTGAAAACAAAATTAGTCGGACCTGCTTCCAGAGAGGAACAGAAAGATACAATTTCCAGTCCGTATCTGGTGGTGAAAATGGAAGACAGGGACAAAAAAGTGATTTTTGATTAGGAGGACAGAATATTGGAATTGATGAAAAAGAATCTTCTTATGCTGCAGAAAAAGAGTGAGGCGGTAAATCAACTGACCTTTGACGAGGATTTTAATGTGCCGGACACCAGACCGGATATCAGCAGTATGATCCAAAAAAAAGGTGAGATTCAGATTGATGAGGTTCAGGTAAATGAAGGGAAGGCAGTGATCAACGGTTCTCTTTATTTTCGGTTGCTGTATGTGGCAGATACTCCGGGGAGACAGATCTGCAGTTTGGATGGAAGGCTTCCTGTTTCGGAAACGCTGCATTTAAATGGAGTGAAAAGTGGGGATAAGGTTTGTTTGAAATGGGAAATGGAAGATCTAACCCTTCATGTGATCAATTCCAGAAAACTGAATATTAAGGCGATTGCAGGATTTCAGGCGTCTGTGGATGAGCTGGCAGACGTAAAACTTCCCACGGATGTGCGGGAGCAGCCGGATCTGTCCACGAAAAAACGAAATGTAAGGGTGCTGACGCTGGGTGTACATAAAAAAGATACCATGCGAAAGAAAGAAGAGATTACTCTTCCTTCCAATAAGCCCAATATCCATGAAGTGCTTTGGAGTGATATGGAGATTCGCGGTCTGGATCTTCGGGCGGAAGAGGGAAAAGTGGTGGCAAAGGGGGAACTCTTTGTTTTCGTTCTTTACAGTGGAGATGATGAGGCAAATCCTCTGCAATGGCTGGAGCAGGCACTGCCATTTTCCGGCGAGGTTGGGTGCAGCGGATGTACCATGGATATGATTCCCTATATTGAAACTACCATGCTTCAGAAAAATTTGGAGATCAAACCGGATGCGGATGGAGAAGAGCGGGTACTTCAGGTGGATATGGTACTGGAGCTGGATATGAAGATTTATCAGGAGGAGACGCATACGATCTTGATGGACGTCTATACTCCCAAGAAGGAATGTGTTTTAGAGAAAAAGAAAGAGGTATTGGAGCAGCTTCTGGTAAAAAATTATTCCAAATGTCGGGTGAATGATCGGATTTCTGTTCAGGAAGCGCAGGGGCGGATTTTACAGATCTGCCACAGTGAGGGACAGATCAAAACGGATCAGGTACGGGTTGTGGAAAATGGTATTTTGGTGGAGGGAATCATTCAGATTCGGATTCTTTACAGTATCAGCGATGATGAGATGCCATTTTATTCCATGGAGACGGCAGTGCCATTTTCTCATGTGATCGAGGCGGAAGGAATGGATGAGACCTGTGTGTATCATTTGCAGACAGATCTGGAACAGTTGTCTACGATGATGCTGGACAGCAGTGAAATAGAAGTGAAAGCGGTGATGAATCTGAATGCGCTGGTGTTGAAACAATGGGAAGAGGATGTGATCACGGAGATTCAGGAAAAAGAACTGGATATGGAAAAATTAGAGCAGATGCCGGGAATCGTGTGCTATATGGTGCAGCCCCAGGATACTCTCTGGGATATCGCCAAACGTTTTTATACCACGGTGGAATCTATTCGGAAAATGAATGATCTGGGGGAAGAAGAGGTGCAGCCGCAGCAATCGCTTTTGATCGTGAAAAAAGCGGAGGGATGAGAAAACCGGAGATTGACTTTCCCGGGGAATGATAGTAAGATAAGGATACAAATTTTGTATACAAAGTACACGGAGGAAAATATATGAAATTACGGGCTTTTGCCAAGATCAATCTGGGCTTAGATGTTATTCGGCGAAGAGAAGACGGTTATCACGATGTGCGGATGATTATGCAGACGATTCAGATGTATGATCAGTTGGAAATGGAGAAGAAAAGTTCAAAGGGGATTGCTCTGATGACCAATCTCAGTTATATTCCTGTAAACGAAAATAATCTGGTGTACAAAGCGGCAAAGTTATTGATGGAGCAGTATCAGATCCAGGAAGGAGTATCCATTCACCTGAATAAATTTATTCCGGTAGCGGCAGGTATGGCGGGAGGAAGCTCTGATGCGGCTGCTGCCCTCGTGGGGATGAATAAGCTGTTTCGTCTGGGAATGTCCAAAAAGGAATTGATGAAGGTGGGTGTAAAGATCGGTGCGGATGTGCCGTACTGTATTATGCGGGGAACGGCGCTTTCCGAAGGAATTGGAGAGAAACTTACTGCCCTTCCTTCCCTGCCGGCATGTTATATTTTGATCGGAAAGCCGGGAGTGAGCGTATCCACAAAATTTGTCTATACGAATCTGAAACTGGATGAGAAAACAAAACACCCGGATATTGACGGAATGCTGGATGCTTTACAGAGACAGGATTTGTACGGGATTACAGACCGGATGGAAAATGTGCTGGAAAGTGTGACGGTTCCCGCCTATCCGGTAATTCAGGAAATTAAGGATCATATGAAGGCACATGGGGCGCTGAATGCCCTAATGAGCGGCAGCGGTCCGACAGTATTTGGAATTTTTGACGATAAGAAGAAAGCGGAGTTTGCCTGTGAAAAATTAAAAGAGAGCGGTCTTACTCGTCAGACATTTCTCACGACTGCTTTTAATCATGGAGGAACACCCGATGACAAGTGATTTTCATGTGAATATGAATGAATATCTGCCGCTGCGGGACGTGGTATTTAATACTCTGCGTCAGGCGATTCTCAGGGGGGAGCTGAAACCGGGAGAAAGGCTGATGGAAATTGCTCTTTCGAACCGTCTGGGGGTGAGCAGAACTCCGATTCGTGAGGCAATCCGCATGTTGGAGTTGGAAGGGTTGGTGATCATGATCCCACGGAAGGGAGCGCAGGTGGCGCAGATCACAGAACAGGATATGAATGACGTTCTGGAAGTGCGGCTGGGATTGGAAGAACTGGCGGTACGTTTTGCCTGCGAGCGGATCACCGATGAGGAGATAGAGAAGCTTGGCGAGGCGGTACAGGAATTTCAGGATTCTCTGACCAACGGAGATCTGTCGGCTCTGGCGGAGGCAGATGTGAAGTTTCATGAGATTATTTATCAGGCGACGCACAATCAAAGATTGGTACAGATCATCAATAATATTCGGGAACAGATGTATCGGTATCGGATTGAGTATCTGAAGGATGTGGAAAGCCGGAAAGGGCTTTTGAAAGAGCATTATGCCATTTGGGCGGCATTGAAGAACAGAGATAAGGATCATGCGGTGAAATATATTTGTACCCATATTGTGAATCAGCAGGAAGCGATACGCAGAAGTCTGGATGGGGGAGAATAAAAGGAAGCGGACAATTCATTCAATTGAATGAATTGTCCGCTTCCTTTTTGAATAGAAGATACGGTAAAGCTCACCTTATCTGAGAATTTTCAGATTGTATTCTGTTTTTCTCGTATAAGAAGGATGGTTTCCATCCATCTGTGCTTTCATGTGATACAGCTGTTGTTCTTTCTGGTGTAATTCCTTTGCCCGTGGGTTGTCAGAAGGGCAGTGACAGAAGATATTGTCCAGTTTCAGGTGGACATATTCTTTTGCGTGTCCGATGGAGATACAGATCTTCAGCCAGCCATAGGAAAGGAGGTTACCAATTCTGTGCAGCCATCCGTTTTGATATTTGGTGTGGGTGCTTAAGTAATGTATTACAAGAACAGTGAGAGCTGTAATACCGATGAGAATGAAAAGATTACGTGTCTGTTCTAACATAATGTTCAACCTCCTTTGTTTGAATATATTCATATTTTAGCAATTTATGGAAAAATAGTCAATCTTTTTAAATGTAAAAATTTTATTTATAGATAAAATAAAAATGTAAGAGGAATATTTTTCATAAATACGGTAATTCTATCACGGTAAGGAAACAAAAATACGGAGGGATGATATGAAGACTCCTGTTTATGGAAAATTGAGAGCAAATGAGGAATGGTTTCAGAAGCGTTGTGAAAATTGTGCGGATATAAAATTGCGTCCGATGTATCTGGGAGACAGGGGGCAAGTACCTTGTCTGGCGGTGCATCTGGAGGTGACAGTGGGGAATCTGATGCTGGAGGAATCGATGCTGGGGCGGATGTTCCAGAGATTTCAGGAACTTGGAGAAGAGGAACTGCGGGCGTGTCTGGAAAAGAATGAACTGGGGATATCGGATTCTATGCCCCTGGAAACGCTGGAAGATGGAATGCGCGCCATGCTGGCGGGGAATCTGATTCTTATGGTGGATGGTTTTGAGAAGATCATTAAAATAGGAAGTAAGGGATTTCCTGCACGGTCGGTGTCAGACGCTCAGTCGGAAAAGGTACTGAGGGGTTCTAATGAAGGATTTTCTGAATCAGTGAAGACAAATGTGGCGCTTGTGAGGAAGAGAATCCGCAGTACCGGGATGAAGGTGGAAGAAATTTTTATGGGAGAGCGTTCTGATACGGTGCTTTCTCTGCTTTATATGGAAGAAATAGCGTATCCTCAGGTGGTGGAGGCGGTGAAGGAACGGTTGAATCAGTATGAGATCGACGGGGTTTTGGATAGTGGGATTTTGGAACAGCTGATGGAAGAGAACTGGCTGTCTCCTTTTCCTCAATTTCAGACAACGGAACGACCAGATCTGGCGGCCATGGAGATTTTAAATGGAAGGGTTGTGCTTCTCAGTGATAATTCTCCAGTGGCGCTGATTTTGCCTACCACCATGAATAATCTTATGAGTGTCAGCGAGGATCGGTATAATCGATTTGAGATCGCTTCCTTTCAGAGAATTCTTCGGTATGGGGCTATGCTGTTGGCGCTGATGCTGTCGGGCGTGTATCTGGCAGTGATCGGTTTTCATACACGGATTCTCCCCACAAATCTGTTATTGTCTTTTGCGGAGGCGAGAAGAGGCGTACCATTTCCCAGTCTGCTGGAGATTCTCTTCATGGAAGTGGCGTTTGAACTGATTCGGGAGGCGGGGCTTCGGATGCCCGGTCCATTAAGCGGAACCATCGGGATTGTGGGTGGTTTGATTATCGGAGATGCGGCAGTGAGCGCGAATCTGGTCAGCCCTATGGCGGTGGTGGTAGTGGCGCTCAGTGCGTTGAGCTCCTTCGCCATACCAAATGAAGAGTTTTCTGCTGCTTTTCGTTTGGTAAAATATGGATTTGTACTGCTGGGGGGACTTCTGGGAATGCTTGGAATCGTGGCGGGATGCTATCTGTTTCTGGGGCATCTGTCTCGTCTCACCAGTTTTCAGATTCCTTATCTCATGCCGTTTACAGGAGAGGGGATTCCAGGGTATCAGGATGAGCGGGATTCTCTTTTTCGAGCTCCTCTGCGTCTTTTGAATAGAAGACCGATTTTTGCCAGAAGAGATCAGAGAATTCGATTGAGACGAAAGGAGAGCACCGATGTTTGCAGATAATGAGAGAATTTCCTGGATTCAGATGGAGCGGCAGTTTGCTTTGGCATATCTGGGACCGGTAGTATTGTGGACAGGGACAGGGCTTTCCGGGCGAACGGGTTTGTGCAGTATTCTGTTAGGCACCATTTTTTTGTGTGTTTGGGTGTTTTTTCTGCTGCGGCAGGTTCATGTGTACCGTTATCCAGAGAAATACTGGGGACGCGGTATGAGTCGGATCATTGCAGGAATATATCAGATTTATCTGATTCTTACAGCGAGCTGGATGATTGCCCAGATCAGCGAAATCATCACGGAATATTTTGTTCAGGGGATTTCCGTGTGGGTGGCGGCGGGAATTTTGACGCTGGTATCTCTGGGCGGCAGTCAGAATGTGCAGGCGAGGGGAAGATTTGCCGAGACAGCCTGGCCGGTGGTTTGCCTGCTGGTGGGGGGGATGTTTTTTCTGGCGGCATTTCAGATAGAGCCGGAGATGTGGAAGGCGGCAGAGGATAGTTATAGTATTTGGAGACTGGAAGAGGGAAAAGAGATTTTATGGGGCATGGGATGGTTTCTGACAATGTTTTTGGGAGCGAGTCTGATTCCATTTTTAGTGATTCAGGTGGCGCCAAAAGGAGGACATGCAGGCTCGCTTTTTCGTACGATAGGAAGAATTGGGCTGTGGCAGGGCGCGATTGTCTTGATTTTGCTGGGAACTTTTGGGAAAAATGGCGCTAAGGCGCTAAAGTATCCCATGTTGGATCTGATGGCGGGGGTGCGTCTGCCGGGAGGTTTTATCCGGCGGATCGATCTGATTTTTCTGACGATTATTTTGTTTGCGCTGATTTTTTCTCTGGGGAGTCTTTTCTTTTACAGTAAGTATATTTGGCAGAGGGTAGGGCTCTGCCGGGGCAGGGGGATCGCTGTAATTTTAAGTTTTCTTCTGGGAACATCACCCTTTGGAAGAAATGTTTTCACTGCCGAATACCCACGGCTGATGCTCTGTATTTTTCTGCCGTTTTTTCTGATACTGACTGTCTGTAATGCTTTTTTGAGAAGAAAGTCGTGAGGAGGGAATGTCATGAAAAAGAGAAAAGGACTTTTGGCTATGGTGTTTTTGCTGTCGCTGGCTTTGACGGGCTGTCAGATTGTGGAACCAGAGAAACGGGCGTACCCTCTGGTAGTGGGATTGGACTGGCAGGAAGGACAGTATCAGGTGTATCTGGGAATGGCGCAGCTTTCCAGCTCCACCGGGCAGGGAAAAGAAGGGGGAGAGGAGCAGCAGGGAACAGGGACAGGAGCGTTGTTATTGGAGGGAGATTCCCAGGAAGCGATACAGAAACTGTATGACAGTACCCGGGAATTATATCTGGACCCGGGGCATATTCAGTCTGTAATCTTTGGAAAAGGGCTTTTGGAGAATCCGGAGCGTCTGTCGGGAGTATTGGAAAGGATGGAGACAAATACTTCCATGGGAAGTAGCGCCTATGTATTTGCTGCTGAGGATGTGGGAGCGGTTTTGGGGGAAAATGGTACGGCGGTGGAGTCTTTGGGGCAGTTTTTGTCTGGTATTTATGAAAATCGTACCCGATATGAAAAGCCGGTGACGTTGGCGGGAATTTATCGGGATAGACATAATCAGGGGACAATTCCGGAACTTCCCCGGATTCGTGTGCAGGAAGAGCAGATATATGTGGATAAGTAGCCAGCAGAAGGAATACGGAGTGGAAAAGTGGGAATCCTCCAGAAAAGAGCAGAACAATGGAGGATGGTATGTGGAGAAAAAAAGAATCAGATAAAAGAAAAACAGAAGGTGTGGTGTGGATTATTTCTCTGTGTCTTGGGCTTTGCGGAGCGTTTCTGGCAGGAGCGCCTTCCTTGAAGGAGCAACAGTTGCAAAAAGAAATTTCTCAGGAGGTTCTTCGGTTTCATGTACTGGCAAACAGTGATTCTCCGGAGGATCAGGCAGAAAAACTTCGGGTGAAAGAGACGGTAGTGAAAAAGCTGCAGCCGGTGCTGGCAAAAGCGTCTTCCCGGGAGGAGACGAAGAAGTTGGTAGCAGAACAGATGGAAGAGATTCAGGAGGAAGCATTTTCACTGGTAACGCCCAGGAAAGTGCGGGTATCGCTGGAAACAGACTGGTTTCCAGAAAAAACGTACGGGGATTGTACCTTTCCGCCGGGAGAGTATGAGGCGCTTCGTATTGAGATCGGAGAGGCGAAGGGACATAACTGGTGGTGTGTGCTGTACCCGGGTTTGTGTTTTAAGGAAGCAGCAAGCGGTGTAGTACCTCAGGAGAGCAAGGAAAAGCTGGAAGTGCTTTTGGATGAGGAGGCGTATGACTTTATCCTTCATCCGAAAAAGGTGAAAATTCGTTTTCGCTGGCTGGGATAGCAGAAAGGTAGCATTGTAACAGTTCAGCTCGCGCCATTCGTAAAACCGCACTGCGTGCTTATCGTGGCTGACGCCACTGTTTTACTCACAAACAAGCGGACATCTGTATGGCTGAACTGTTACTTGAATTCTTCTCCATAAAAGGTTAGAATAGAAAGGCGCGATAACTTTTTGGTTATCGACAGCGATAAGCAAGATAAAAGTGGAGAAGAAAAATGAAAATGGATTCCAATGCACCCATTGGGGTATTTGATTCCGGGATTGGTGGTCTCACCGTTGCCCGGGAGATCATGAGAAATCTTCCAATGGAAAAAATCGTTTACTTTGGAGATACAGCCCGACTGCCTTATGGAAGTAAATCTCAGGAAACGGTACTGAGATATTCCCGTCAGATTGTGCGTTTTTTGCAGAATCAGGGGGTGAAGGCGATTGTTGTGGCCTGCAATACAGCCAGCGCGCTGGCTTTGGATACGCTGGAAAAGGAGATAGACATCCCCATTATCGGGGTGGTAAAACCGGGAGCCCGGGTGGCTGCCCGGGAAACTACGAGTAAGAGAGTGGGAGTGATCGCTACGGAGGCTACGATTCGCAGTCATCTGTACCGGAAGTTGATTCAGAAAATCGATCCTGACATTTCGGTTGTGGGAAAAGCCTGTCCGCTGTTTGTGCCTTTAGTGGAAGAGGGATGGCGGAAAGACCCCATTACAGAGATGGTAGCCCGCAGATATTTACAGGAATTGCAGGAGCAGGATATTGATACGCTGATTCTGGGATGTACCCATTATCCTCTGCTTCGCAATATGATAGGAAATATTATGGGGGAAAAGGTACGGCTGGTAAATCCGGCATACGAGACGTCTTTGGCATTAAAAGAACTTTTGCAGGAGAAAGGACTTTTGAATCAGGGAGGGACAGAGGAAGAATTTCCGTATCGCTTTTATGTGAGTGATGCGGCGGAGAAGTTCACAAGCTTTGCCAATTCTATTTTGCCCTATGATGTGGAGATGACGCAGCAGATAAATCTTGAGGAGTATTGAGAATGATGACAAAAGAAGTACTGATACATATGAAAGGACTGCAGACGCTGGGAGGACTGGAAGAAAGCGAGGAACCGGTGGAGATGATGACCGTGGGAGAATACTATTTTCGAAATGGCGCCCATTATCTGCTCTATGAAGAAAATATGGAGGGCTTTCAGGAGCCGACACATAACATGATCAAGATACGTCCGGGGCTCATGGAAGTAAAGAAAAAAGGTCTGGTCAACGTACATATGATTTTTGAAAGAGACAAGAAGAATCTGGCTTTTTATAAAACACCTTTTGGGACAATGGAGATGGATGTGTCTGCCACTCGTGTAATCATGGAAGAAGCCGACAGTTGGATGAAGATTCGGGCAGATTATGCGCTGGGAATGAATGGAAGTCCTATGGCTGACTGCACGATGGAGATACGGGTGACGCCCAAGGGCGAGAAAAGTGAAAATAAATTTTTTGAACTTTAGAGATATCGTATAAAAACAAAAGAACGTGGCTGTTGCTTTAAATGTATATTCTGATAATGCTTAAAGCGACAGCCACGTTCTTTTATGTAATTATTTTGCAGCTTTTTTACCGGTTATTTTGTTTTTCATCCGTTTAAAGAAGCCTTCTTTTGCCGGTGGTTTTTCCAGAGTGCCACGCACACCGCGTACTTCTGTGATATAGATACCGCTGACAGTTGCTTTCACTTCTTTCTTCACTGGAATCAGATCAAAAATCTTTTCATCTGCTACAAGAACCATGATCTTCGGACCAATCTTGGCTTTAACGATGGGAAGTTTGGTTCTGCGCATTAATTTTGGCGTCTGATCGATAACCATCTGAGGAAGTCCTGATTCTTTGATAGGCATTCGTTTTTTATCAATGATCAGCATGGATGTGGTCTGCTTGGCAGCCTCAATCTGCGCCTGTTGTTCGTCCTGTTTTTTCTGAGCACGTTTTCCAAGGAAATAAAGGGCTACCATAACACCGATAATGATAACCAATATAATGAGTAATACTTGCCAGACTTTCATACTTTTCCTCCTGTCTGTTTTTTCAATAATACCTTTTTATTTTAGCACTGATATGCATAAAAGGCAATTAGAATTCACGGGATTTTTTATCGTGGAGAAACAATTTAGAAATTATTGCTTTTGTATCTGGGAGGAAGTTATGGTATAATAATGCCAGTGGCGCGACATATTTACATTTTTATAACATAGGATGGATATTACAATGAGTGAAGAGAGAAAAAGTAACAGACCTCCCATGTCGGAGGAAGAGAGACAAAAGAGGATAGAACGTCTTCGAAAGGAGCGGAGAAGGCAGCGGAGGAAGCGTGCCATGATGATGCGGGCGGCGGTTTTGGGGGTGCTGATCCTGATTCTGGTGGGCTCGATCGTTCTGGTATCTTTTCAGGTGAAAAAATCAAAGCAGAAGAAAGCAGAGGAGCAGGCGCGTCAGGAGAAGCTGATCCAGGAAGAAGAGGAAAAGAATCAAAAGCGTAAGGAGACCATTGCCCAGGCGGAAGAAATCTCCATGGGTTATGATTATGACGGAGCGATTGAACTTTTGAAGTCGTTGGAGAATTATGATAAGGATGCGGATATTATTGCGAGGATTGCTAAGCTGGAAGCGGAAAAATCAACGATGGTTCCGGTAGATATGACGCAGGTGACGCATATTTTCTATCATTCGCTGGTAGTAGATCCCGAGAGGGGATTTGCGGGAAATGACAGCGCGGCGGCTGGATTCAAGCAATGGATGACAACGGTGGATGAATTTAACAAGATCACCCAGGCTATGTATGATAATGGCTATGTGCTGGTGGATCTTCATGATCTGGTAACCCAGACAACAGATGAAAATGGAGACGTGCATTTTACACCGAATCAGATTATGCTTCCAGAAGGAAAGAAGCCTTTTGTCCTGTCTCTGGATGACCTGAGCTATTATCACAGTTATGACGGCAGAGGAACGGCGAGCAAGATGGTTCTGGACGAGAATGGAAAACCGACTTGTGAATACATTCAGGCGGATGGAACGACTGTGACGGGAGCTTATGACTGTGTACCGCTTTTGAATCAGTTTCTGGAGGAACATCCTGACGGGGCGTATCATGGAGCAAGAGGTACGATCGCTTTGACCGGATATAATGGTATTTTGGGGTATCGCACCGATATTGCGTATAAGACCGGGGAAAATCTCACAGAAGACCAGAGGGCATGGCTGGATGCGCACCCGGATTTTGACTGGGAAAAGGAATGTGAAGAAGCGAAAAAGGTGGCGCAGGCGATCAAGGATACAGGATGGAATTTTGCCAGCCATACCTGGGGACATATCCGTGTGGGCGCGAATACCAGTCTGGAAACGATTAAGGCGGATACAGAAAAATGGCTTGCCTATGTGGAGCCACTGATCGGTGAGACAGATACGATTATTTTTGCTCACGGAGAAGATCTGGCAGACTGGCATGATTATTCCGCAGAAAATGAAAAATTCACTTATTTGAAGAGTCAGGGATTTAATTTCTTCTGTAATGTGGACTCTTCTCAGTACTTCCTGCAGATTAGAGATAATTATGTAAGACAGGGCAGACGGAATCTGGACGGATATCGTCTGTGGAATGATGTACATGGAGAGAAAAATCGTACCAGCGACTTGTTTGACGCCAGCCAGATTTTGGACCCGGCCAGAACCGATATGCCGTCGTTATAAGCTTTGAGTAGAAACCAATAAGGTCAGAGGATGAATGTATGAGTGAAAGGAAACAACCCGATAGAAGACGAGAAACACCAGAAGAGAGAGTCAGAAGACTGCGAAGACAGAAGATACGCCGGGAGCAGATGCGAAGAAGAAGGAGAAGAGCGCTGATTTTGCGGACAGTTCTGGCAGCAGTGGTTCTGGCGCTGGTGATCGGTGTGATTGCGCTGATTGGTGGGGCAGTGGAGAAGAACTCAGAAAAAAACAAGAAAAAGAAAGTGGAGAAAAAGACGGAAGCGGAAGTAGAAATGGAAGCGGTGGATATTAAACATGTCACCCATCTGTCCTTTCCCACGTTGATAGCAGTTCCTGAAACTGCTTTTGAACAGGAAGATGTGCGGGCAGCCGAGGCGCTGGGGCAGGCGCACTTGACGGTAGACGAATTTAATGGGATTTTACAGCAGCTTTACGATAACGGGTATGTATTGATCCGTTTGGAAGATCTGGTTCAGAAAGACGAAAAGACTGGAAAATTTCAGCCGGGAGAGCTGATGCTTCCCAAAGGGAAAAAACCGTTGGTGCTTTCTCAGCAGAACGTTAATTATGATCTCTCTCTTTCTGGACAGGGGTTTGCTTCCCGACTGATGCTGGATGAGAGTGGAAAGATTGTAAACGAAAGGGTTCGGCTGGATGGAAGTATTACGACAGGGGATTTTGATGTGGTCACCTGTGTCAATGCTTTTGTAGAAAAACATCCGGATTTTTCCTATGAGGGAGCCCGTGGGATTCTGGGGTTGACTGGTTATAACGGAATTTTGGGATATCGCACCGCTCCTTTTCTGGGAGGCACAGAAGGAAATAAATATGCGTCCCGCTATGGGATTTTCGATACGGCTCAGGAAATAGAAAAGGTGAAGCCGGTTATTCAGGCTTTGAAGGATCAGGGCTGGGAATTTGCCTGCAACGGATATGATCGCATCAGTTATACCTCCGGTATTGAAAAGGTAAAGGCAGATATGGAACAATGGAAAAATGAAGTGGGAAGCCTTGTGGGTGAGGTGGATATCTTAATGTACCCTATGGGAAATGATTTTGGTGGAAGAGATCAGTATCACCCGGAAAATGAAGTGTACCAGTATTTGCGAGAACAGGGATTTTGTTTTTTCAGTAGTCAGGATGTCAGTGACCTGGGAACGTATCTGACGGAGGAATATTTTCGATGTGATTATGTGAATCTGGACGGCTATCGTATGGAACAGGATTTGTATGGAGGAGCCGGACGTTTTGCAGGAATGATTGATTTTACGAATCTGGCAGATCCTGGAAGAGAAAATATGAAATCTTTGGAATGACTTTCTTTTTTTTAGAAAATATGGTATAAACAGAATATTAGGGTTTGAAGTATGGAGAATATAGAACCCTAAATAGTGAAAAAATGGAGGAATTATGAAGAAAAGAGTATGGATGCTGGCATTGTTGCTGACTGTTACAGTAGCGGCAGCGGGATGCAGCAAAGAAGATACGAAGGATAAACAGACAAAACCGACTGCGGAGGAAACCAGCGCAACAGAGGATACGGAGAATCCAGAAGCGGAAGAAGGCAAAGAGACAGAAGAAACGAAAGAAGATGAAAAGACAACAGCGGAACTTATGGCTGAGATCGATGTGGAAAAATGTGTGACGCTGGGAGAGTATAAAGGAATTACAGTGGAGAAAAATATCATTCCTGTAACAGATGAAGATGTGGAGAAAGAGATTCAGACAGCCCTTGCCATGTATCCGGTGGAAGTGGAAGGCAGAGCGGCTCAAGAAGGAGATACTGTCAATATCAATTATGTGGGAAAAATTGACGGTGAAGAATTTGAAGGCGGAAGCGATCAGGGGGCAGATTTGCTGCTGGGTTCCGGAAGATTTATTGAAGGCTTTGAGGATGGATTGATCGGCGCTTCCAAGGGGGAGACCCGGACGCTGAATCTGACTTTTCCGGAGCAGTATAACCCGGAACTGGCAGGAAAAGATGTGGAATTTACTGTGACCGTGAATGCGATTAAGGAACCGCTCAAAGAGCCTACCGATGAGTGGGTAGCTGCCAATATCGAGGGCTATTACACGCTGGACGAGTATAAGGCAGCGATCCGTTCCGAACAGGAAGAGACGAATCAGCAGACTGCGGAAGAGCAGCTTCGTTACAGTGCATGGACGCAGGTGGTAGATAGCTGTACGATCAATGAGTATCCGGAATCTCTGGTAGAGATGGGGAAAAAGCTCTATGAGCAGCAGGCGCAGATGTATGCCAGTCTGGCAGGTATGGAACTGGAGGATTACATCAAGTCTTCCAATATTACGCAGGAAGAGTATGATGCCAATGCAGAAGAGTATGGAAAAGACGTGGCAGCGCAGGCTCTGGTTAATCAGGCAATCTGCAATGCAGAAGGATATGCCATTGGAGACGAGGCTTATAAAGAGGCGCTGAATAAGATGGTGACAGAGTACGGTCAGACAGAGGAAGAACTGATAGAAGCTTATGGTCAGGATAATGTGGAGCAGAGTATCATGATGAATCGGGTGAGTACTCTGATTCTGGATAACGCTACGATTGTAGAAAAACAGGCGGAGCCGGACAAAACAGAAGAATAGGCAAAAAGCGGGAGATATTAGGAAGTCTGATGGAGGCGAAGGATTATGGGACGAATATATGAAGAAGTCGGTGAACTGACAGGAAATACCCCATTACTGCACATGAGAAAACTGGAAGAACGTTATCAGCTTCCGGCGACTATACTGGCGAAACTGGAATATCTGAATCCTTCCGGAAGCATTAAGGATCGGGCAGCATTGGCTATGATCCGGGATGCGGAGGAGAGAGGTCAGTTAAAACCAGGGGCAACAATCATAGAACCTACATCAGGAAATACAGGGATCGGTCTGGCATCCGTGGGGATTGCAAGAGGATATCAGGTGATATTGACGATGCCGGAGACTATGTCTCAGGAGAGAAGAAATATATTAAAAGCATATGGCGCAAAAATCGTTTTAACAGAGGGTGCGATGGGAATGAAAGGCGCTATAGAAAAGGCGGAAGAACTGCAGCGGGAGATTCCAGGCAGTTTTATCCCGGGGCAGTTTGATAATCCGGCGAATGCTCGCATCCATCGGGAAACGACAGGACCGGAAATCTGGGAGGACACAGAGGGGCAGGTGGATTTTCTGGTGGCAGGCGTAGGTACCGGCGGAACCATTACAGGGATCGGTGAATATCTGAAATCTAAGAATTCTCAGATCCAAATCGTGGCAGTGGAGCCGGATGCTTCTCCTCTTTTGTCCAGGGGACGGAGCGGAAGCCATGGGATTCAGGGAATCGGAGCGAATTTTATTCCATCCATCCTGAATCGTGAGATTTGTGATGAGATCTGTACCGTGGGAGATATGGATGCGATTAACTGGGCGAAGGCGATCACCAAAACGGAGGGGATTCTGGTAGGAATTTCATCGGGGGCTGCTATGTGCGCGGCGGCGGAGCTGGCACAGCGCCCGGAAAATCGGGGAAAGAATATCGTGGTAATTTTGCCGGACAGCGGCGACAGGTATTATTCTACGGCGCTATTTTTGTAAAACAGGTAAAGATAGAAGAAGGAGGAATTTGAGATGGAGTTTTCAACATTACAAAAAGATATGGTGGCAGCAATGAAGGCGAAGGATAAGGTTCGCAAGGAGGCAATCTCATCCCTGGTTTCAGCAGTGAAAAAAGTAGCAATCGATGAAGGCTGCCGCGATGATATCAAGGCTGATCTGGTGGATCGTGTGATCCTAAAGGAGCTGAAAAGTGTGAAAGAGCAGATTGATACCTGCCCGGCAGAAAGAGCGGAGCTTAAGGCGGAATACCAGACAAGATATGATATCATCAATGAGTATGCGCCGCAGCTGATGTCAGCGGAAGAAGTAAAGAGCTGCATTCAGGAAAAGTTTGCAGAGGTTCTGGCAACAGGAAATAAAGGACAGATCATGAAGGCAGTGATGGGAGAGCTGAAAGGCAAGGCAGATGGAAAAGTGATCAATCAGGTGGTTGGTGAACTTTGTAAATAAGAAGCAGATTACGAAAGAGGGCATGGTACGAAAAGTACGGCCCTTTTTTGGTGTTCAGAAAATCGTAAGAAAAGTTCAGAGGGATTTTAAATTTGAGAAGGAAAATGCTGGTATACTGAAAAAGTAAGTATGACATTTTTCAGATAGGAAAAGGGGAGTCGGTTACATGACAAAAAATGTTTTGGAGTATCTGGAACAGACGGAAGAGCAATACCCTGATAAAATTGCTTTTTCCGATGAATTTTCTTCCTGCACGTTTCAGGAATTGAAGGAAAGTTCCCGGAGAGTGGGTTCTGCTTTGAAAGGAAAAGTTTCAAGTGGTTTTCCTGTTCCGGTATTTATGGAAAAGGGAACGGAGACGATAAAACTCTTTCTGGGGATTGTCCAGGCGGGAGGGTTTTACGTGTTGTTGGACATGAAGCAGCCGGTGTTTCGTCTTTGTCAGATTTTAGATACTTTACAGGCGAAAGTAATCCTTTCTTCCAGAGTATATCAGGAAGAATTGGACAAGCTGGGATTTGAGGGAGAAGTCCTATGGGCGGAAGATCTGCTGGAGGCGTCGGTAGATGAAGCGTTTCTTCAAAGCGTGCGGGAGTGTGCGCGGGATACAGATCCTTTATATGGTATTTTTACCTCTGGTTCCACAGGAGTGCCGAAGGGAGTGGTGGTTTGCCATCGCTCGGTCATTGATTTTATTGATCATTTTACCGATATTTTTCAGATATCCCATGAGGATGTGATCGGCAATCAGGCGCCCTGGGATTTTGATGTATCAGTAAAAGATATTTATTCCGGTATAAAGACGGGAGCGAGAGTAGAAATCATACCGAAGAGATTCTTTTCTTTTCCGGTGCAGCTGTTGGATTTTCTGGAGGAGCGGCAGGTGACGACTCTGATCTGGGCGGTATCGGCGTTGTGTATCATCAGTACGCTTCACGGGTTTGACTATCGGGTTCCCACAAAAATGAGGAAGGTTTTGTTTTCCGGGGAAACCATGCCGGTGAAACATCTGAATATCTGGCGGACGTATCTGCCGGAGGCAGAATATGTGAATCTTTATGGTCCTACGGAAATCACCTGCAACTGTACGTATCACAGGATCCGTCGGGAATATCAGCCGGAAGAGGTGATTCCTGCCGGAAAACCATTTCCTAATGAAAAGGTGTTTTTGCTGGATGAACAGGATCGGGAGATTACAGAACCGGGAATTTCAGGAGAAATCTGTGTGGCGGGAACCGCTCTGGCTCTGGGATATTACAGGAATCCAGAACAGACGGCGAAAGTTTTCGTGCAGAATCCTTTGAATGACCGATATCCGGAGCGGATGTATCGTACCGGAGATCTGGGATATTACGGAGCGGATGGACTTTTATATTTTGCCTCCCGAAAAGATTTTCAGATCAAACATATGGGACATCGTATCGAATTGGGAGAGATCGAGGCAGCGATGGAACAGGTGGAAGGCGTTGCAAGAGCCTGTTGTGTGTTTGATGAAGAAAAGAAGAAGATTCTGGGATTTTATGAAGGCGGCGCAGAGAAACGGGCGGTAAAGAAAAAGATAGGGGAGAAGCTTCCGCCATTTATGCTGCCAAATCGTTTTTGCCCTATAGAGAGAATGCCGCTCACAAAAAATGGAAAGATTGATCGAAAGCGGCTTTTGGAGGAAGGGAGGAAAACAGGAAGATGAATCGGGAAGAAGTGATCCGGGAATGTATCTGTCAGGGAGAGACGCCATTTTATCTGTTTGATCTGGATGCATTCGCCGAAAGAATCCGAAAGATCAAAGAATGTCTGGGAGAACGAATTTCCTTATGCTATGCTATGAAGGCAAATCCATTTCTTATTTCGACAGCGGTTTTGCAGGTGGAGCGGCTGGAAGTATGTTCTCCGGGAGAATTTTCTATTTGTATGGATCATAAAATACCGGCGGAAAAATTGGTAGTCTCCGGTGTTTATAAAGAAGAGAGGAAGATGCAGAGCGCTCTGGCATATGGAGGGGCGAAGAGTATCTATACGGTAGAATCTCTGGGACAACTACAGCTTCTGGAAACGGAAGCAGGAAAAGGAAACTGTCGGATTCCGGTATTACTGCGGCTTACCAGCGGAAATCAGTTCGGTATGGATGAGGGAGTGATCCGGGAACTGATTCGGGAGAGAGAACATTTTCCTCATCTGGATATCCGGGGATTGCAGTATTATTCCGGTACGCAGAAGAAGAGAAAGAAGATTCTGGAAGAAGAACTGAGACGGCTGGACAGTCTTTTAAGCGAATGGAAAGAACAGTATGGTTTTGAGGCAAAGGAGATGGAGTATGGTCCTGGATTTTATGTGCCGTATTTTCAAAAAGAAGAGGAAGAAGAACTTTCGGAGACGATGAAAGCGTTCCGGGAGACTGTAGAACATCTGGAGTTTCAGGGAAAGATCACGCTGGAGATCGGACGTTATCTGGCGGCAGACTGTGGCATCTATGTGACACGCATTGTGGATGTTAAGGAGAATGCAGGACAGAGATACGGGATTGTGGATGGCGGTATCCATCATCTGAATTATTTTGGGCAGACGATGGCGATGAAAATTCCCCATTATGTACAGTTGGACGGGGTGTCGCTGGAAGAGAAAAGAGAGAGAAAAGAAAATCCGGTTACAATCTGCGGAGCTTTGTGTACCGTCAGCGATGTATTGGTAAAAAATCTGTCCCTTAAAGGGAGTTATCTGGGAGACGTACTGGTTTTTGAGCGGACGGGAGCTTACTCTGTAACAGAGGGAATCTATCTGTTTCTTAGCAGAAATTTCCCGCGGATTTTTTCTTTTTCCAGAGAGCAGGGAGTTACTTTAGTGCGAGACGAGATTGCCAGCAGTCAGTTTAATGGAGGCAGTCAATTTTAAAAAAGAGGAGGATAAGAACGATGGAAGAATTATTGGAGATTTTGGAAGATATTCAGCCGGATGCAGATTATGATACGTGTACAACACTGATTGATGATGGGATTTTGGATTCTTTTGCCATTCTCTCGATTGTAGGAGAGCTGGAAGATGCCTTTGACATTAAGATCACTCCGGCGGAGATCATCCCGGAGAATTTTAACTCTGCGCAATCTTTGTGGGCAATGGTGCAGAAACTTCAGGGGGATGAGTAAGAGATGGCGCTTACTTCTATGGAGTTTTTAATTCTTGTAGGGATAGCAGTGGCTGGTTATTATCTGATTCCTAAAAAATATCAGTGGATGTGGCTTTTGGGCTTCAGCTATCTTTACTATGTATCCGGCGGGGTGAAATTGCTGGGATATCTGCTGTTTACCACGCTTACCACTTACGGCGCCGGTATATTTTTGGAAAAGACAGAAGAAAAAGGAAGAAGGAAAGGTATCCTGATCCTTACGCTGGTACTGAATTTTGGTGTGCTGGCAGTGTTGAAATATCTGAATTTTGTTCTGCTGAATATTAATCGGATTTTTCAGGGAGACATTTCTTTTGTCAATTTTGCGCTGCCGCTGGGAATTTCCTTTTATACGTTTCAGTCCATGGGATATCTTCTGGATGTGTACTGGAAGAGAGGAAAGGCAGAAAAAAATCCTTTCCGGTTTGCGCTGTTTGTAGCTTTCTTTCCTCAGCTTTTGCAGGGCCCCATCGGACGTTTTTCACGGCTGGGTGAGCAGCTGTATGCTCCGCACAGTTGGGAGTGGAAACGGATGGAAGAAGCTTTTGAGCGGATTTTGTGGGGATTTTTTAAGAAAATGGTGGTGGCGGACACGGCTGCCATTTTTGTAAATGCGCTGTTTGACGAATACCAGACGTATCCCGGTCTGGCAGTGTTTGCAGCGCTGGCTTATTCGGTACAGTTGTACGGAGATTTTTCCGGAGGAATCGATGTGGTGATCGGAATCAGCAAGCTGTTTGGGATTACGCTGGATGAGAATTTCAAGCGGCCGTATTTTGCCCGGTCGATCACAGATTTCTGGCATCGCTGGCATATTACGCTGGGTACCTGGATGAAGGATTATATTTTTTATCCCGTTTCTCTGTCCGGCTGGATGGGACGCTTTGGAAAGATGGCAAAAAAAGCTTTCGGGAGAAGCGTGGGGAGAACTCTTCCGATCTGTCTGGCGAATCTGATCGTATTTCTGGTAGTGGGCGTCTGGCATGGAGCGGCGTGGAAGTTTATTGTCTATGGCCTTTATAACGGCATGATCATTGCTTTCAGTGGTCTGATGGCAGGGAATTACAGAAAATGGAAGAAGAAGCTTCATATTCAGGATAAGTCCTGGGGGTGGCAGGTTTTTCAGATTCTGCGTACTTTCTTGCTGGTGAATATCAGTTGGTTTTTTGATAGGGCAGATTCTGTAGGGCAGGCTCTTGCGATGATGAAAAATAGTGTTACCCATTGGAAACCGTCGCAGCTTTTGACGATTCCGGTGGGACATGGAGGAACGACAGCGTATACTGGATTGTCTCTGGCTATTCTGGCAGTGGGGATTTTGATTTTGTTCATTTTCGGTATTCTGGAAGAGCGGGGCATGGATGTATTTTCAAGGATCGCCCGGATGCCTGTCTGGTTTCGGATGGGGCTTTATCTGGCGGTGATCTTTGCGATTCCCATGGTGGGACAGCCGCCGTCATCCACAGGAGGATTTATCTATGCGCAATTTTAAAAAATGGATGCTGCCCCTGCTGTTTGTGGCAGTTTTTGTGGGAATCAATGAGCTTTTGAACTATGTGCTGTACCCTTATACCTATACCCGGGCGGATGTGCATCACCTGGCAGCGAGTGAGTATGAGGATGTGCTGGTGGGGACGTCTCATGGAAAATGCGGTCTGGACCCGCAGGTTCTGGAAGAGGTGACAGGGCACAAAACCATCAATGTATGTCAGGGAGGAGAATATCCTTTGGATGTATATTATCTGGTACGGGAGGCTGCAAGAAATAAAAAAGTTTCACGGGTGATCTATGAGCTGGATCCGGGCTACTGGGCGGTGGAACCGGAGCAGACGGCAGATTATATTACTTTTTATAAAGAATTTCCCTGGTCTCGGGTGAAACTGGAGTATTTTAAAGATAAAATGCTTCAGGCAGATTTCAGGACGACACTGTTTCCATGGTATCTTTACAGAAACCAGATAGGAAGGATTCCAGAGATCGTAAAACAGAAGCAGAGCGATGTATATAAAAATTACGGGGTAGAACCTTTTGCTTCTCAGGTGCAGGAATATCGGGAGGATGGATTTATCGTGCGGCATCCTGCGCCGGGAGATCGAAGCGCCTGGCAGACGGCGCCGCTGTGGAGACCTGAAAATCTTCGCAAGGAGGCTGTCGATGCTTTTGAAAAGCTTTGGAAGTTCTGTCGGGAAGAGGGCATTGAGCTGGATGTGGTTATGATGCCGATTCCTCAGGTTACTTATGAGAAATATCAGAAAGAGTACGATGCGGCAATCCGATATTTTACAGAATTTATGGAAGAACGTCAGGTTCCCACGTTCAATTATCTGGACGATCTGCGAAGTGAGGTTCCCAGAGAATTGGAAATGTATGGAGACTATGAGGGACATATGTATGCGGAGACAGCAGCGAAGTTCAGCCGTTTTTTTGCAGAAGAACTGATGGGAAGGAAAAAGTAAAAGCTTGTTATTTTCTGTCGAAGAGTTTATAATAGGGGCATCAATTCGGCAGGAGGAGAATTATGGGAAAATTTTGGATTGAACAGGGAGATATTACCACATATGTCGTAGATGCGATTGTAAATGCAGCCAATACTACCTTGCTGGGGGGCGGTGGTGTGGACGGTGCGATCCATCAGGCGGCGGGTCCTGAACTTCTGGAGGAATGTAAGACTCTGGGAGGCTGCGATACCGGAAAGGCAAAAATGACAAAGGGATATCGTTTGCCGGCAAAATATATCTTACATACGCCGGGACCTATCTGGCATGGAGGCGATAATTACGAGGACGTTCTTCTGGAAAGCTGTTATAAGTATTGTCTGAAGCTGGCAGAAAAGGAAGAATTAAAAACTATCGCTTTTCCATCGATCAGTACGGGCGTTTACGGATATCCGGTGGAAGAAGCGGCAAGGATTGCAGTGAAGACAATCTGTGATTTTCTGAAATGGACGCAGGTGGTTGAGAACGTGATTATGGTGTGTTACAACGAACCGACACGACAGGCGTATGAAAAAGCGCTGGCGGAGTATGAGGACAGCGCCATATAGACAATATGGATAAAAATAAATTATTTTTTTGTATATTCAGCTTATAGAAACTCCTATATTTTTGCAATATACTGGATTCGTATGTAACGGAAAAAAGTTACATTTGCATCAAGCGTAAAACTTAAAGGAGGAGTCATCATGTTTTTGACACTGGACAAATTTAAAAGAAGGGTGGAAGAACTGGGTGAGAGAAGATATTTTGGTCACCAGTGCCTTGCACCATTTACTTCTATGGAAGGTTCTCTGCCAGAAGACGAGAGTTATCATGAACTGCCGGAGAAGATAGAAGGACCGGATTTTGGAATTAACGATTCTTTTATAGGAAGAGATCGTTATCTTTGGTTGGAAAAAACAGTGAAAATCCCTGAGGCGAAGGAAGGCTGCGAGGTGGCCGGACTGTTTAATTTTGGTGAGACCGGTGGGGGATTCAACAGTGGATTTGAATCTCTTCTGTATGTGGACGGTCATCCTTATCAGGGCGTGGACACTTATCATAATGAAGTTATTTTCCGTGGACAGGAGGGAAAAGAGATAACACTGACCTTCCTTCTGTGGACAGGACTGGAGGGGGGCGGAAAACACCGTACATTCTTCCATCAGTGTAAGCAGGCAGATGTGGTTTATCTTCACAAGAAAACCGATGAGCTGTATTATTTTGCAAGAGCTATCACAGAAACCCTGGAACTGCTTCCCAAGGATGATGAGAAGTATGAAGATCTGAAGGGCGCATTGGATCGGGTATTTCAGTGTATTAACTGGGATGAGGAATCCTTCTATGAGACAGCCGAGACAGCCCATGATCTTTTGATGGCAGAACTGGATCGGATGGAGAAACATACGGATGTGACGGTGGACGTGGTAGGACATACCCATATCGATGTGGCATGGCTGTGGCGTCTGAAACATACCAGAGAGAAAGCGCAGCGTTCTTTCTCAACCGTACTTCGTCTGATGGAACTGTATGATGAGTATGTATTTTTGCAGACGCAGCCGCAGCTTTATAAGTATGTAAAAGAAGACTGCCCAGAACTGTACGCGAAGATCAAAGAGAAAGTAACGGAAGGAAAATGGGAGCCGGACGGCGGTATGTGGGTAGAAGCAGACTGCAATATTTCTTCTGGTGAAGCTCTGGTTCGTCAGTTCCTCCATGGAACCCGTTTTATTGAAAATGAGTTTGGAAAGAAATGTGAATATCTGTGGCTTCCAGATGTATTTGGCTATAGCTGGGCGCTGCCGCAGATCCTGAAACAGTGTGAGATCGATACCTTCATGACTACGAAGATCAGCTGGAACCAGTTCAATACGATTCCGGACGATCTGTTTAAGTGGAGAGGTATTGACGGAAGTGAGATCCTTACGTACTTTGTGGATGTTCCGGGAGAAGATCAGGATATCGACACCAGATTTTCTACCTATAATGGAATGGTTACTCCTCATTCTGTACTGGGAAGCTGGAAGAAGTTTAAGAATAAAGAATTGAGCAAGGATACGCTGATTTCCTATGGTTATGGAGACGGCGGCGGCGGTGTAAACAGAGAAATGTTGGAACTTCGCCGGGCGATGGATGCGATTCCGGGACTGCCAAATGTAAAAACAACGACGGCAGGAGAATTTTTCCGTAAGATCCATAAAAATGTAGATAAGACAGATCGTTATGTACATACCTGGGATGGAGAACTGTATCTGGAGTATCACAGAGGAACGTATACTTCCCAGGCTTATAATAAGAAAACAAACCGTCATCTGGAAAATAAGCTGGCGCAGGTGGAATGGCTGTCTTCCTTGGCTTATATTCTGGGTGGAAATTATGCAAAACAGGAGCTGCATGACAGTTGGGAATGTGTATTGCTGCATCAGTTCCACGATATTATCCCAGGTTCTTCCATTCATGAGGTTTATGCGGATTCTCACATCAATTATGGTGTGGCAGAGGAGAGAGCAGATAAGGTTCGTGACGAGGCTCTGCATACGCTGACAAAAGAGCAGGATCATACGTATACCGTATACACGACAAACAGCTTTGCAGGAAAAGAACTGGTATTGATTCCGGAGACAGAAGCAGGTTCTTTCAAAGATAAAGACGGACAGGTTCTCCCGGCGCAGAAGACAGAGGAAGGATATCAGGTTCTGGTAAATACAGAGCCATTTGCTGGAGTAGTCGTAGTATTTGAGCCGGCAGATTCTCAGGAAGAAAGTTCTGCATTTACCGTTTCCGGCAATAAGCTGGAAACACCATATTACACCATTTCCTGGAATGAGGATGGACAGCTTGTCGAACTGTTTGATAAAGAGGCTGACCGTTCAGTGCTGAAAGAAGGGGAGATGGGTAATGTTCTGGAGATTTACGAGGACAAACCGATCAACTTTGACGCCTGGGACATCGATCCTTTCTATATTCAGAAGAAAGAAATCGTAACTCTGGCAAAAGAACCGGAAGTAGTGGAAAATGGAAATCTGAAAGCTGTTGTTCGTTTCACTTACAAATACCATCATTCTGAAATCGTTCAGGATATGATCGTATACAAAGAATCACGGAGAATTGACTTTAAGACTCATGTAGATTGGCATGAAGATCATCGATTGCTGAAAACTGCATTCTACACCGATATCCGTTCCACGAAGGCAACTTATGATATTCAGTTTGGTCATGTAGAGCGTCCTACCCATTGGAATAACAGTTGGGATTGGGCGAGATTTGAGGTTTGCGGTCATAAATGGGCAGATCTGTCAGAAAATGGATATGGCGTCAGCCTTCTGAATAACTGCAAGTACGGTTACAATATCAAAGATAATGCTATGAAGCTCAGTCTTCTGAAGAGCGCAAAACATCCTGACACAGAAGCAGATATGGGCGAGCATGAGTTTACCTATTCTCTGTATCCGCATATGGGAGCTGTTGTGGAAGGCGGAACAATCGAAGCAGCAAATCAGTTGAATCTGCCGGCGCAGGTAGTTTCCGGCGCATTTACAGATCAGCGGAAGCTGGTTGCTGTATCTACAGATGGTGTACAGATCGATGTAGTGAAAAAAGCAGAGGATGAAGAATGTCTTGTTGTGAGACTTCATGAATGCAGAGGAGGACGGGAAAAAGTAACATTGTCCTCAGAATTCCCGGTAAAACGCATGGTTCCATGTAATATGCTGGAGCATGACTGCGGAGAAGCAGTGGAAGGAACAGAAGTGGAATTCACAGTGAAACCGTTCGAGATTAAGAACTTCAAACTCTATTTCTAAAAAGACAGAGGTTGCCGCGAGAGTTAAAAGACTTAGTGCGGCAGCCTCTTTTCTAAGTGTTTAAGGGGAAGGATACTTAAGTTATGAAAAAGTCATATGAGATGGATATGTGCAACGGTCCGATTTTTGGGAAGTTGTTGGTATTTGCTCTGCCACTGATGCTGTCTGGAATCCTCCAGCTGCTTTTTAACGCAGCAGATATTGTGGTAGTAGGAAAGTTCAGCGGAAGCCATGCGCTGGCGGCGGTGGGCTCGACAGGAGCTCTGATCAATCTTTTTGTAAATGTATTTATCGGTTTTTCCATTGGTACGAACGTCCTCGTGGCTCAGTATTTTGGAGCAAGGGACGAGAAAAATGTTCACGAGACAGTTCATACATCGATTTTGTTGGGAATTGTGGGGGGATTTATCTTAATTGTGGCAGGAATGGTATTTGCCAAGCCGATGCTGGAATGGATGGATACTCCGGAGGATGTGCTGAGCCATGCTGTTTTATATATGCGGATTTATTTTATTGGTATGCCGGCGATGCTGGTATATAATTTTGGCGCAGCTATTTTGCGGGCCATTGGAGATACGAGAAGGCCGCTGTACTATCTTCTCAGCGCCGGTATGATCAATGTGATTTTAAATCTGTTTTTTGTGATCGTATTGGATATGGGAGTGGCGGGTGTTGCCACTGCGACCGTGATCTCTCAGATAGTTTCTGCGATTTTGATCGTGCGTTGTCTGATGCATAGTGACGGGATTTATCGGTTGGATCTTCATGAGCTGAAAATCTATAAGAGAAAAATGGTTCATATTGCAAAGATTGGTCTTCCGGCAGGTGTGCAGGGGGCAGTATTTTCCCTGTCCAATGTGCTGATCCAGTCCTCGGTGAACTCTTTTGGTTCTATTGCTATGGCAGGAAATACGGCGGCGGGCAATATCGAGGGATTTGTGTATACATCCATGAATGCGGTATATCAGACTGCTCTCAGTTTTACCAGTCAGAATGTGGGAGGCGAACGGCAGGATCGGATTCCTAAAATCGTCTTTCAGTGTCTTGCTATTGTGACGGTGGTAGGCGCGGTGCTGGGAAATCTGGCGTATCAGTGCGGTCCATTTTTGCTAAATATTTATTCTTCCGATCCCGAAGTAATCCAATATGGCATGTCCAGAATGCAGATTATCTGTCAGTGGTATTTCCTTTGCGGTATTATGGACGTGGCAGTGGGAATTTTGCGGGGAATGGGATATTCGGTGATGCCTATGTTGGTATCTCTGGCGGGAGCCTGCGGACTTCGGGTTTTGTGGATCTTTACCGTATTTGTTTGGAAACATAGCCTGTTTGTTCTGTATTTATCTTATCCTATCACCTGGACAATCACGCTGGCAGTCCATTTTATCTGTTTCTTCGTGATCTGGAAACGGAAAAAAGGCGCCTGGGCTATGGTGAAAGTGGCTGAATAATAAGCAGAAAGGAAGAGCGGTATGCGGTTGGAAAAGATACAGGATGCTTTGAGAAAAAAAAATATTATTTTTGCTTATACGGAGGATGAAGGACGGGGAAGTCTGGACTTTCAGTTCCGTGGTTTGAGATACCATATCTGGGAATTTGAGGAGAATGGTGTCTGGGGCGTGGAAACTAATGTAAAACACGCCGGGCGAAGCGAAGATATTCTGGGAGATTATGAGACAGAGATCGCCGAACTGGTATTGGGATGGCCCGATATGGCGG
>PPYF01208386.1_pt1 | contig 97157 bp, 114 predicted proteins | sample 1559871 | NCBI WGS metagenome assembly PPYF01 (sample SAMN08240021, study PRJNA423297) | Human gut metagenome, whole genome shotgun sequencing project.
TTGGATGGGACGAGGCATATTGTCGCAGTTGGTGCGAAGCTCGTGGCCTGCTGTCTCCCATCTACTCGCAGGCCACGAGGGGGGGGGGGTGTTGGTTCTGTCACAACCAAGACCTCGCAAGTCTGAGGCGGCTCTACCATGAGTATCCGTATTTATGGCAGTTGTTTCTGAAGTGGGACGCCGACAGCCCAACAACTTTTACGTCGCGCGGTTTTACCGTACACGATTACGACAGGCGATTTAAGGCTGAGGATGCCGGTGTTGTACCCAAAGACCGAAAATTCAGGTGGAAAATGCTTGACTGTATTTCTGCCTAAGAAACGAGGTGATTTATTGAGCGGCACCTATACAGCATACCATGTTCATTCAGATCTGTCGTTGCTGGACAGCACGACGAAGTTCCAAGCATATATAGATGAGGCTGTCCGACAGGGCATGACTGCACTTGGATGCAGCGAGCATGGAAATATTTTTCAGTGGACAGCAAAAAAGCGGGCCTGCGAGAAAGCTGGCTTGAAGTATCTTCATGGATGCGAAGTGTATTTGACCGAAGCGATTTTAATGCCGCCAGATCCAATGGAGGTACACAATAAGGTTATGGAAGAGCTTGCAACCGTTGAAGAGGATGTTGTTCCAGAGACCTATATTGAACAACGAACAGCGGAATTGATGGAGTCCGGCCGGCACAAAGTTCGCGACAACTACCATACAGTTTTGATCGCAAAAAACGAAGATGGCGTGCGAGAGCTGAACGATTTGGTGAGTAGAGCGTACGAGCCGGACCACTTCTATTATAAGCCGCGTATTTCCTTTGAGGAGTTTTTGGCGACCTCACCGAACATCATAAAGATAAGCGCCTGCTTGGCGTCTCCGCTCAACAGGTTAATTACAAATCATCCCATGTACGAGCGGTTGGTTCGGCACTATGATTACCTTGAGATCCAACCTCACCTCCATCCGGATCAAGTCAGCTTCAACCGGCATCTGGCGCAGTTGTCCGCTAAATACGGGATTCCACTAATTGCCGGAACAGACACCCACAGTCTTGACCAGTACAAGGCGGAGTGTCGGACTTTACTGCAAGACTCCAAACATATCGAGTTCGGAGGCGAGGACGAGTTTGATTTGACGTTCCGCACTTACGATAGGCTGGTAGAGGATTTCCTGGCACAAGACGCGATCCCTGAGAAGCTATGGATGGAGGCCATTGAGAATACAAACCGAATGGCCGACAGCGTTGAGGATTTTGAGGTAGACGCCAGCTTCAAGTATCCAATCTTGTATGGGGACCAGGATAAGGAAAAGTTGGATGAGGCCATCGAGTCCGGCCTGCAAGAGAAAATTAAAAGTGGGGCCGTGACTCCAGAGCAGATCCAACCATTCCGGGAGGCTATCAAAGAAGAATGCGAAGTTTTTGACGCGATCGGTATGTCATCATTCATGCTGTTCATGTCGGAAATGATCCGATGGTGTAAGCAGAACGGCATTCCGGTTGGGTTCAGTCGTGGGTCGGTTGGTGGATCGCGGGTTGCCTATCTGACTGACATCATTGATTTGAACCCTGAAACATGGAATACAGTTTTTAGTCGGTTTGCCAATAAGGACAGAAAAGAGATCGGGGACATCGACGCAGATTTCGCTCCGGATGACCGTGAAAAAGTTTACAACTACATTATCAACCGTTTTGGGCAAGAAAAAACCGCATACATCCTAGCTATCGGAACCGTACAGGACAAGGGTGTGATTGATGAAATCGTCCGCGCCTTCTCCATCCGTTGGGGGCGCACCCACTTACATGATTTGAAGCCGCTGAATGCGGAACTAAAGGAATGGAGGCTGTCCAAGGCGGACCCAGAGAAAATTAAAGCTCTGACAGCTAAAATTGCGGAGCTGAAGGAAGAAAACAAACAGATCGAAAAGTCGGATCCATGGCCCCTGTCTCTGGGCGACAAAATCAAAACGGAAATGGCGGTCGATCTCGATGCAGCCAGGGAGAAATATCCGGAAGTTTTCTATTATTTTGATGGTCTGCGCGGTGTGTCTGTTTCGCAATCTATGCACCCAGCTGGCATTGTGGCAAGTCCCATCACGCTGCGGAATAACTATGGCACTTTCATTTCTGACGGCAAGGTCATCCTGCAACTGGACATGGACGAGGTGCATGAGACTGGGTTGGTCAAATACGACATCTTGGGCCTGAAGAATGTACAGATCATTAAGGATGCCTGTGAAATGGCCGGGATCAAATACCCGAAGTCGCACGAGATCAACTGGGACGACCAAGAGGTCTGGGCGGATATGCTCCGGTCACCGGTCGGTATTTTTGAGTTCGAAGGGGCTTATGCCCACGAAATGCTCCGAAAATATGTTCCGCACTCAGTTTTCGATTTGGCGCTGGTGACCGCTGCAATCAGACCGTCTGGAGCTTCGTATCGTACAGAAATCATGGATCATAAAATGCACCTCAACCCTTCAAAACTTATTGATGATATTCTGAGTGATACCTATGGGCGACTAGTTTATCAAGAACAGATCCTGAAATTCCTGCAACAAGTCTGCGGCTTTTCCGGCTCAGAAGCCGACAATACGCGGCGCGCCATCGCCAGAAAAGACGAGGCCCGTATGCAGGGAGCTCTGCCGAAAATCTTGGACGGATATTGCGCCATGTCCGATCGTCCGCGTGAGATAGCCGAAGAGGAGGCCAAGGAATTCCTTCAGGTGATCGAAGATGCATCCAGCTACATGTTCGGCCAAAACCATGCAATTGGATACAGCATGTTGGGTTACCTGTGTGCGTACCTAAGATACTATCATCCATACGAGTTTATTACGTCCTACTTAAACAATGCCAACAACGACGAAGACATCCGCGCCGGGACGGCGTTGGCGGCTCTGTATGGTATCCATATCACACCGCCGAAGTTCGGCTCCTCGAAGGATCGCTACATGTTCGACAAAGAGGATCATTTAATTTCCAAGGGTGTATCCTCTGTTAAGTTCTTGAACCGTCCCGTGTCTAATGCACTCTATGAGATGGCACAACATGGGAAGCCAAAGACTTTTATGGAACTGCTTGTGGCACTCAAGGAGACCGGGATTGACGCCAGGCAACGCGAGATATTGGTTAAGATCGACTACTTTTCGCATTATGGGAACGCAAAAGAGCTGCTTCGTATGGTTGATTTGTTCGCCTATTTGAAGAACGGAGAGGCGAAATCGATTAGCAAAAGTAAGGTTGACGGTTTGGAGTTCGAAGCGTTTTTGAAGCGACATGCGTCCGACACAAATGCGAAGGGCGATGTATTGAAGTCGTATACGATCACAGATATGCCCGGTCTTTTGGAGGAACTTGAAAATCATATACGGTCGTTCCAGATCCCAGATTTTTCATTCCGAGACAAAATCAGATTTCAAGATGAGTACCTTGGGTATGTTGACCTAACTACTGGAAAATCCGCCGACCGACGAAGACTTTATGTAAGTGAAGTTTTTCCATTAAAGGGGAAGAGCGGGGCGACGTGGGGATATGCCTTGACTACAAAAAGCATCGGGAGTGGAAAAAGTAGTCGCCTTACGGTACGTGCTAAGACTTATGACCGTATTCCTATCCAAAAAGGAAACGTCATTTATGCTCACGACGTCGGCAAAGAGCGCGATTATTGGTACTTATACCGATACGATATCAGCACATAAAGAAGGTGTTCATATTCTTAGCGAAAGTATCAAAGATTTTTTAGACTTCTTGCGAGATGTTGAAACAACGTATGCGGCATATTCAGCAACAGAGGTAGAAGCGAACGCAGAGACCCAAGACCTGTTGCATTTTCTTGAACTGGCAGATCAGGACGAGGCAACAAAGATTGCTGTGTGTAACCGGTTGAAAGAGGTCCGGCATAATCGGCGAAAAGCAAAAGACTATGTAGCTCAGGCTATACCTGTGATCACATGGATTGAAACAAATCGCCAAACTGTAAAGTCGCTGGAACAACTACTTGGTTCGGTGCGGAAGGAGGAGCGCAGGGGTGAGAACAGAATCTTTGCCCCTCGCACCACTATCATCGACAGATTAAAGGAGGCAGATTATGACTGTTCAAATCCGGAAGAGAGTGTTTGAGACAAACAGCAGTTCAACACATAGCTTGGTGATTTGTACTGCGGATGAATACCGCAAATTTAAGTACGGCGATTTGCTTTATGACAGCTACAACGACCGTCTAGTCGGCGCAGACAATGTTGAAAGTGATGATGAGTATCGATATAGGAACGCAGCTGATTTTTGGGATATGGATTGGGTTGAAGATTCCTTTATGAGAGATTTTGAGACACCGAGCGGCGACCGGATGGTTGTATTCGGGGCGTTTGGGCGAGATGGATGAAGGAGTGATTGGATGGTAAAACTGCTTGGCAAGTACGAAAACGGAAACTACACGGTCGCCATTTATGATGACGGCACCAAGGTGCGGTATGGCCGGGATGAGGAATTTGTCCCGGAGAAGCCTGAGTCGTTGGATCTCAAAATCACGAACCAGTGCGACATGGGGTGTCCAATGTGCCATGAAAATTCGACTGCCGACGGAGCGCACGGAGACATCTTGAACCTTCCGTTTCTGGATACGCTCAACCCGTACACAGAAATTGCGATCGGCGGCGGCAACCCTCTGAGCCATCCCGATCTGGATGAATTTCTTGCTGGCCTCAAGCGCCGCAACCTAATTGCGAACATGACAGTCAACCAGAGGCACTTCATGGACAACTTAGAGCGGCTGTCCGCTCTGTGCGATAAAAAGTTGATTTACGGATTGGGCGTGTCGCTGACCGGTATTCCACACAGCGATTTTATCGAAGCCTTTGCGAAATTTCCCACCGCTGTCCTTCATGTCATCAATGGTATGGTACCCCCTATGACACTGATCCGTCTGAAAGACCGAGGTTTTAAGGTTCTTATGCTTGGGTACAAGAAGTTCCGCAGAGGCGGTGACTACTATGCGGCGCACGATGAATCCGTTCAGCGAACCATGCAAGTCACATACGATATGCTGCCCAACATGGTCAATTGGTTTGATGTAATGAGCTTTGACAACCTTGCCATCAAGCAGCTAGACGTCCGCCGTCTGATGAGTGAGGACGAGTGGAAGACATTTTATATGGGGGACGATGGTACATTTACCATGTATGTTGATGCGGTCGACCGGAAGTTTGCTGTGAGTTCTGTGTCCGCGCAGCGCTACGATCTTACAGACGACGTTGTGGATATGTTTTCCGTGGTTAAGGAGGAGCATCATGAACCGTGAACAGAGAAGGGCTTCTTTCAAAAAGAAGCCACGCAAAGCTAAGGAACTGGCAAGCCGTATGGCAGACAAAATCTTAGAGTGGCATAACGGCCTGCAACCCGGCACCAGAGTAAGGCTCGATTTGAAGCGTATGATGAACAGTCCAGATTGGCACGGAAAGACAGACGCCTATCGGCTGTTCTGTATGGCTCACGCAAAAGATACAATGACTGTACAGCATGACGGAGTAACAAAACGACGCCCTGACTTAGTTGTTTTGGCTGAGGACAACACGAAACCTAAGTGGTTGTTCCACATCAGCGATTTGATTGTTCAGGAGGAAATATGATGATCTATGCAGACAACGCTGCTACAACACCGACATCTACAAGAGTGATCGAGGTTTGCAATGAGGCCATGCGGCGTTTCTACGGAAATCCATCTAGCATCCATCCTATTGGAAGAGAAGCACGCAAAGTTTTGGAACTGTCGAGAAGCTATATCAAGGAATATTTTAATGCTGAAAACTATCAGATGGTGTTTAACAGCGGAGGGACTGAGGGAGACAACGCGGCGATTACTGGTGCCATGCGTACACAAGTCAAGAATGGCAAGAATCACATCGTTCTCAGTGCGATGGAGCATCCTGCCGTCTATAATACCTGCGTTGAACTGGCAAATACGCTTGGATACACACTCTCCTTGGTGTACCCGGAGGCAAACGGAGTCATTGATCCGGCGAGTGTGCAGAAAGCTATGACAAGTCGGACTGGGCTGGTTAGCGTATCTATGGTAAGCAATGAACTTGGTACGATTCAACCGGTGGCAGAGATTGCACGGATCGCCCACCGAGGTGGTGCGTTGTTCCATACAGATGCTGTACAAGCCGTGGCCCATTTTCCCATTGACCTTAATAAGATTGGGGCAGACATCCTGACATTTACTGGACACAAAATTTATGGCCCAAAGGGCATAGGCGGTATGCTCTATCGAGCCGGAACATTCCCAAATTTATTGTATGGCGGGCACCAGGAAATGGGTGTGAGACCAGGCACAGAAAGTGTTGCGCAGGCGGTTGGTCTTGCGACTGCGCTTGAATTACTATCTGACCTATGGAGATGTACATTCAACAAATCTTCCTCTGCGGCTACAAAACCGTTTTTGTCCGGACTGGAAGGGTGGGGGAGAAAGCATTCTTTTAATCCATCGGGTTGTGACGTTGTCAGCCTTCAAGTTGACGGAGTAAGAGGGGAGGATGCTGTGATTTTGCTGGGAGAAGCAGGCTTGTGTGTCTCCGCTGGATCTGCCTGTTCCGCCGGAAGCCACGAAATTTCAAGGACCCTCAAGGCGATTGGCCTTACAGCGCGACAGGCTGAGGAGACCATACGAATTTCATTTGGACGACAAAACATAGCAGAAGAAGGAGATGGGGCAGCCCGGATCATCCGGTCTATTTTATCATAATTAAATGACGAATTTTAATTTTTAAGCAACGTAATAACGAAGGTGAAAAAGGAGGGATTTCAAAATTGAAGCTGTTAATCGGCGGATCACCATGTACGCACTGGAGTATCGCTCAAACGAAACACCGGGAGACGGAGGCCAGTGGAGCCGGATGGGAACTGTTTCTGAATTATAAGATCGCGAGGGATAAATACAAGCCCGACTATTTTCTGTATGAGAACAACAAGTCTATGTCATCGGCCATACGGGAGCAGATCACACGAGAACTTGGTGTGGAGCCGGTTTGTATCAACTCCACTCTTGTGTCGGCGCAAAACCGCCAGAGGCTGTACTGGGCTGGAAAGCGGAACCAAGATGGCACATACAGCCAAGTGCCGGTGGAACAGCCGGAGGACAGGGGTATACTCCTGCGGGACATCCTGGAGACCGGCGTAACGTTGAGGGAAAAAGGGTACACACTGAAAGCGAACTACTACAAAGCATCCGTCGGAAACGCCGTGGATGGTGGGCATTTTCCGGCACAGATGTTTGCGGAACCAGTAAACACGACTGCGGACGGGAAAGCCCAATGCCTACGGGCCACATACTATAAAGATGGCATCCGAAACATGGTTGATCGAAAAACCTGCGTGGCAGAACCTGTCCGAATCGGGACTATTGAAAGTGTCGCCAAAAACGCGGACTTCGACAGTCAGCAGTACCGAGTCTATTCGCCAGATGGAAAGAGCGTGACTTTGTGCGGGAATGGCGGCGGAGTCGGTGCGAAGACCGGTTTGTATGCGACTCCTGTTAGCCCCCCCCAATGCGAGTCAAAGAAGCGACCAGGCTCGGATATACAGAGATACAGCCAGGGGACTGTGTGGATCTGTCCATGCCGACCTCAAAAACAAGAAGGGGTCGATCTATGAAATATAAAAGCAACTGTCTGACGACCTCGTGTGAGTATTACGAATATTGCGGGACGCTTGATGCTCCGATATATAAGGTTGAGGATGGGTATATTACGATCAATGAAAAGAAATACCCAATCAAACTCATGGATGGGTGCTATATTATCCGCAAGCTGACCGTAACTGAGTGTATGCGGCTCCAGACGGTTCCGGATGAGTACATATTCCCAGTTAGTAAGACTCAGTCGTACAAAATGCTAGGGAATGGCTGGACGTGCGATGTAATTTCTCACATTATGAGCCATTTTGACGGGCTGACTGTGGAACCAGTCGAGGTACTGTCTATGTACGACGGTATGAGTTGCGGGCATATCGCATTGGACAAGCTTGGAGCAGAAGTGTCAACCTACTATGCTACTGAGGTTGACAAATACGCAATTCAGACGACACAGGCCAATTATCCGGAAACAGTCCAGTTGGGCGACGCATTTCAGGTGCGCGATACCGATTGGATGTTACCAAAGGAGGAACCATGCAAAGAAGAACACTAATTGCCATAGCTGCTGGTCTTATGGCTGGCACTTTAATCACCGGATTGTCGTTGCAGTCCGGTGGGGAGGAGGTAGAAACTCCGCCAATCAAAATCGAATATATCGAAGTTCCATGTCAAAAGGAACATAAAGAGACGTATTACAAAGCTGTTTCAGAAAATATTACTCCAGAAGAACTGGAGTTGGTGGCGAAAATCGTTTACTTGGAAGCAGGAAACCAATCGTTGACAGGTCAGAGAGCGGTTGCAGAGGTTATCTTCAATAGGGTGCTGAGCGATAAATTTCCGAACACAGTCTCCGAGGTGATTTTTCAGAAAAACCCTATCCAGTTCAGCACAGCGGCCTCGCTGAGTAAAGCGGCTCCGACCGATGAACAGTACAACGCTGTTGAGACCACATTGTCAACAACCGATCCGATTTTGCCGCCAGACGTTTTGTTCTTCAGCACTTACTCAAACTGGCGAACCACATACGAACAAATTGGGGACCATTATTTCTGCTATTAAGGAGGAAATATGAGCAACAACAAACAATGTAAAGCTGAAATCCAGTACATAGATGCGGACTGGACTAGGGTAAAAAATGAGTGCCGCACCACCGTGAACAAGGAGGCAACGGATCATGTGCCTGGCCACGGATTCAGACTTAAACTGCTAATTTCAGAACACTCTCCTATCCGCCTCATCCGGGTGCAGTGGAGATGGGAGAGTATCAAGTCTTGGGTTGCGACGCATTTCGCACGACATTGGCTCGGATGGGATAAATGGATTGGGACAAGGCGATCGGACAGAACGGGCATCGACCGTTCCAACTTGTCACAGGACGAGTTGGTCCCCATGGATGTGTGCGCCAATAGTCAGGCGCTCATTAACGTCTCTCGATTCCGGCTTTGCCATCAGGCGTCTGATGAGACCAGAGGGCACATGGAGGATGTCAAGGCTGCGATCCATAACAGTGGTGAAGAGGAGTTGGCGTTTGTCATGGTTCCCAACTGCATCTATCGCGGTGGTTGCCCAGAATTCGAGCAGTGCGGGGTATGGAAGGCGATTCGGAAGCTGAATCCCGACATGGACTGCGGTGACATTATGAGCAGATACGATGCCTACAACGACTACTTCTGGTCCAAACGGAAGGGGGACGACGATGGACAAGTTTCTATTACTGGTTGGTAAGAGCGGCAGCGGAAAAGACACGATTGCAAAGATCTTGGCCGACAAATACGGTCTGCGACAGCTAAAGTCTTATACGACAAGACCGCGTAGGTTTACAACTGAAAATACCCACACATTTGTCTCTGAATTGCCAGCTGAGACAGATATTGTAAAGCGTATTGCCTATACAGAATTTAACGGTTATGAATACTGCGCAACGAACGCCCAGGTTGAAAACTCAGACATTTTTATCGTTGATCCGGACGGAGTTCTTTACTTTATGGAGCATTACTGCGGCAGCAAAAAGCCGGTCGTAGTTTATATCGATATTCCGTGGCGCAAAAGATTCACGCGCATGATTGGCAGAAAGGATGGTGTTTTTGAGTCGGCCAAGCGGATCGTACACGACCATTTCAAGTTCAAATCTTTGGACGAAATTCCGGCTATGTATGCCACGACATCGACTTCGTCAATTAGAAATGCTGCTGGTATTGCTATGGTTTTAGGATTGGAGGATTGCTATGGTTAAACTTTATACGAATCACTGTCCACAATGTAACACGCTCCGAGACAAGCTCGACTCTGTATGTGTTGAGTACGAGGTGTGCGATGACGTGGAAGAAATGCGTCAGGCCGGTGTAAGTTACACACCGGTTCTGTACGCGGACGGACGCATGATGGGTATGGCAGAGGCATGGAAGTGGGCAGACAAGGCGGGAGGAAGCAATGAGAACTGAGCGTTACGAAAAGAATTATCGCCAATATGTAGATTTTATCAACCAGTACAAGGCGGCCAGCAACGCCTCGACAGGTAGTGCAGTGGACTCGAATGCCAACGTAGAAAGCAAGAATGTCACGACATGTACGGGTGAACTGTATAAGAAGGATGGGATTGGGACGTCTCGACTTCTGATGATCGACAAGCTGACAGAGATGTACGGCCCAGACATGGCGGAGGAATACATCCGGCAACTGGAGACTCACGAAATCTACAAGCACGATGAAACCAATCCTATTATGCCGTACTGTGTGAGCATTACTATGTATCCATTCCTGTTTAACGGACTGACCAGTATCGGCGGGCACTCTGATGCGCCCAAACACCTGGATTCATTCTGCGGGGAGTTCATCAATCTGGTGTTTGCTGTTGCGGCCCAGTTCGCTGGGGCTGTGGCGACGCCGGAGTTCCTGATGTATATGGACTACTTCATCCGTAAGGAGTATGGGGATGACTATTACACTCATCCTGATCTGGTCACAACGGCTGGCATCGTTGGCTTCCGGTCCCGCACGATCCGAGACATCATTCACGATAAATTCCAGCAGGTCGTTCACTCATTGAATCAGCCTGCGGCTGCACGCAATTTCCAGTCCGTAAACAAAATGCGGCTTATAGCGGCAACGCTGTAAGAAAACTCATCTAACTGCTGAGAACTCCCGGGAGGACAATCAGCAACGAAGCCTCTACGGAGGAACGCTCAACGACTATTCCGCAAGGAAGTACACCGCAAGCCGATGGCGGTGGAAATGGTGAGGCTCCCACAGGGAGCGTGATATAGTCTGAACTGCATGGTGACATGCAGCAGTTCATAAGAGAACGCGCCGGGGTGTTGCGGCCCCGACGGAACATATTTGGTTTTGGAATATTGCTTACTTTGACAAACCCTATTTCAAAGGGATGTTCGACAACTTCATGTTCCCGGACGGCAGTGTCCCTCAATGGGAAAGCGTGAACTGGCTTCAGAAGGATTTTATGAAGTGGTTCAATGAGGAGCGGCTGCACAAGGTTCTGACATTCCCTGTTGAGACAGTCAACCTGCTCAACGATGGGGAGAAGTTTGTCGATGAGGGATGGGCGGACTTTGCCGCAGAAATGTACGCAGAAGGGCACTCCTTCTTTACATACACGAGCGATAGCGTAGACAGCTTGGCTTCGTGTTGCCGTCTCAAGAACGAAATGCAGGACAATACCTTTTCGTTTACACTGGGTGCTGGCGGCGTAGCAACTGGAAGTAAGGGTGTTATCACAATGAATGTCAACCGCCTTGTACAAAATGCTGTCCGGGACGGCAAGGACATCTCCGAGGCAGTGCGTGAGCAGGTTGAGAAAATCCACAAGTATTTCTATGCCTACAACGCTATTATCGTAGACAACTTCCGAGATCGCATGTTGCCCATCTATGACGCCGGGTTCATTTCGATGGACAAGCAGTATCTGACTATTGGTATCAACGGATTCGTCGAGGCGGCTGAGTCCCTTGGCATCGACATCTCTGCTAACGAGGAGTATTTCAAGTTCGGCGAAACGATCCTGAAGCCCATCTACGAGGCCAATCGCGCGGCCCGCACCGAACAAATCATGTTTAACACCGAATTCGTGCCTAAAATGTGTGGGCACTGCGCGGCATAATCCATAATCCGTGCAAAGCAAACCCTCTCTGATTGACTTGGAAGCCCGGAAGCGGGCGACAAGGGGCAAGCGTAAGCGGCCTGAACGACTAAGTGAGAGGGGACCACTTAACAGTGGTCGTGCGATAGTCTGAACTTCCGTATAACAAAAGAAGCGGAAGAGGAGTGGAATAAAAAGACTCCCGCCAACCACACCGTCAACGTCAAGTACAAGGAAGTGCAACTTGCGCTCTGTTACACCATCCGAAAATTCAGTAAATAGTAAAACTCGTTCGCGAACTGGTCACAAAAATATATATCACAAAGGGAACAAGTACCAAGTACAAATTATTCGCAATTACAAAATGGTGCTTTGCAAAACCTACTCTACTTTAGAATCTGCAATCAAAGCCAGAGATATATTTATTGAGAACTATAATTCGATACACAACAGACAAGTTTGACTGTGGTTGGTCAATAAAGTAACAGAATGGCAGAAAATCTGGGTGAATAATACGCTCCATCCGTCAGTAATGGCGGTTGCAAACCTCTCTAATTGCTGGGAAATCCGACTTGGACAATCAGCAGCCAAGGCCCGAACAGGGCAAGGTTCAACGACTATTCCGAAAGGAAGTAGGGCGCAAGTGTTTGGCGTCCGAAATGGGAGGCCCCGAACAAGGGTGAAGATATAGTCTGATCTGTATGGAAACATGCAGCTGCTCCGACAGAGCGCGTATAGCCTAACGAACTATGCGGAACACAAATGGTTAAAAATGCCAAGTGGGACACTGAGGATGGATACTCCGTTCCGCGTGCCTGCTATAACAGCTATTTCTACAAAGTCGAGGATGAAACTTGCAACCTGCTGGATAAGTTTATTCTGCACGGAAAACGCCTGACCCGCTATTTAGACGGCGGCTCCGCTCTCCACGCTAATCTGGCTGAACATCTGAGTAAAACACAGTATCGCCACCTTCTTAACGTGGCGATCCATACAGGTTGCTCATATTTTACTTTCAACATCCCAAACACAATTTGTAATCAGTGCGGACACATTAGCAAGCACAGGCTGGATCAATGTCCGAAGTGCGGGTCTGACGATCTGGACTATATTACTAGAATCATCGGATACCTCAAGAGAGTTTCAAAGTTCTCTGAGGCCAGACAGAAGGAGGAGTCGCAGCGCTATTATGACACACCTTAAATACGTTAGCTATACAGTCGTGTGTCAGGAGGTGCCAGACGAGATTTCGCTGGCCATCAACATCAGTGGCTGCCCGCACCGTTGTGCGGGCTGCCACTCCTCCTATCTGGCCGAAGACATCGGAAATCCGTTGCTAAGCGATCTCGACAATATGCTGGCAGAGTATGGGCACATGGTCACCTGCGTGTGTTATATGGGCGGCGACCATAACTTGGACGAACTCTATACAGCGCTTTATCACACAAAAGCATTGGGCTTCAAGACGTGCCTGTACAGCGGTCGAAGCGACATAGACGAACTGGACATGGTGCTCCCGCTGTTGGATTACATCAAGGTAGGCCCGTACATCGAGGAAAGAGGCGGCTTGTCCAGCAAGACAACCAACCAAGTAATGTATCGGCATGAAAATGGAGTACTGTTTAACATCACAGACCGTTTTTGGAAGGGAAGAACATAATGAAAATTACAATTACAAATGACGCAGACCATCGTAACAAGATCCTTGCGGCACTTGAAAAGCGTGGTGGATATTGCCCATGCTCCATTGATCAGAATGACGACACAATCTGCATGTGTAAAGAGTTCCGGGAACAGACGACAGAAGGTCCATGTCACTGCGGGCTTTATATTAAATATCATGATACGCTTTGAGTCACCATGGCGTGACGTTCAGCAAACGCCGCCCGTAGCTTTTTGCAGGAGATGTGGCGGCGAGATTTACGCAGTTGAGAGTATTTACATAGCTGACGGAGAACAGCTCTGTGCAGCGTGTTACAGCGATTGTAAGGAGGGTCTGTATGAAAGAAATTTTATTTGCAAAAGTCAAGGACGGGGCTGTGATCCCGACTAAGCGTGACGAGGACGCTGGGTTTGACATTTATCCTTGTTTTGAGGACGACTACATGGTTATCCACCCACATCAGACGGTCCTCATCCCGACCGGCATTATCAGTGCTTTCGATCCCGGGTATGTGATGGTGCTCAAAGAGCGTGGGAGCACCGGTAAGCTCGGCGTTGGGCAACGATCCGGTGTCATCGATTCGGGATACCGAGGCGAGTGGTTAGTCCCTGTTACCAACCACGGGGTTATGGCGTTAGTAATCTATAAGAATAAGGATTCTGTCGAACACCTGGAATGGCTGGACAGATCACTGTGTTGCTTTTACCCGTACGACAAGGCAATCTGCCAGGCCTTATTTTTAAAACTTCCACAGGTTGACAGCCGGGAGGCGTCTCCAGAAGAAGTCCGCGCAATCAAATCCGAACGAGGAGACGGTAAGTTTGGGAGCAGCGGGAAATGAGCATAAATAGATTTGGCGAGGTCGAATTATTCCACTGTACAACAGACAGCGGAGATAGTTTCTTCATCACACGAGACCGAGGCGGGATGTACGTTCTCAGAAGCGGCGGCTTTGATGGAAAAGAATTGTTCGCGACACGAAGAGATGACGGAAAGAAAAACACCAAGAAGGGGCGGGTAGCGAGCGTGGAGCTTCTGTACGATGTTATAGACTCGGTATCCGGCGGGCATACTAAATGAAAGGTGGTTGATAATATGCAAGTGACTTATTCTTTCAACGGAGCTGAGATTTCGAAAGGTGAACTACAAAAAATCGCCATACACAGTGAGGCTTTTCGACGTGTTCAATTAAGACTGAAAAGAGAAAGTGCAATGGCGAGTTGATTGAGATTTTCAGCGGGCCGAGGTTGTTCTGCCTCGGCCCGTCTGGTGCATAGGAGATTGATATGGCAAAGTCTAAAATGAAAAAAATAGTTGCTCCAGAGCAACTCACCCAATCGATCATTGCCTTATATATCCGGGTCTCAACAGACAAGCAAAGGGAAGAGGGCTTTTCGATTGATATTCAAAAAGAAAGATTGAGAGCCTATGCCGCATCAATGTTTCCAGGAGCCGTAGTAAAGGAATACGTAGATGACGGATTTAGTGGTGGCTCATTAGACCGTCCTCAGATGAAGCTGCTTATTGACGACGTGAAGGAAAAACGAGTTACCCATGTCGTAGTAATCAAATTAGATCGGCTCAGCAGATCTCAGAAGGATACATTGTATCTGATCGAGGACGTATTCTTGCCGCATAATGTAGCGTTTATTTCGATGGGAGAAAGCTTCAATACAGCTACTCCTTTCGGTCGTGCTGTGGTCGGTATCCTGTCTGTGTTCGCACAACTTGAGCGTGAGAATATTTTTGAACGAACAAGAAGCGGGATGCAGAAAAGAGTTGAACTTGGATATTGGCCTGGCGGAGGCCGCACCCCTTTTGGATACGACTACGACGAGTCACAGGGCATTCTTGTTCCGAACAAAGATGCCGACACCGTACGTAAAATATACGATCTTTATCTTGGAGGAATGTCGCTTCAAAACATCGCAGATGTGTGCGGACTCTCATACGAACGGCTCGCCTCGCAGATTATCAAGCGAAAATCAAATACAGGTGTAATCGTCTACAACGGGGAAGAATACAAAGGAAGACATCAACCTCTTGTATCGGAAGAGACTTATAACAAAGCCATGCTTATGATGCAAGAGAGATCGTCTGCGCGCTGCACCGTATTTCCAAATCATCTTTTGAGCGGACTTGTGTACTGCGGTGTGTGTGGTGCAAAGATGCGTTATCAAAAGTGGGGCAAAGCAGGAACGAAACTCGTATGTTACTCGCAACAAAAGTCGAAGCGGTACTTGATACGAGACGAGAACTGTGATAACATAAAGCCATGGGCGGATGACATAGAAGCTGTTGTGCTTGATGCGGTTTTTGCCAGAGCATCTGACCCTATGCCGGTAGACGAAGGCGGAAATGACCGAACCATGTCAGATATATTAAAAGAACAGAAGGGCCAGGCGGAGCGCAAACTAAAACGACTCTACGACCTATATGCCAGCGATCCAAACGACATTCTCTTGTCGTCAATCACAGACATTACAGAGCAGATTAGAGATATTGAGCGGAAGCTGGATATCGAACAACAGAGAAACGCAGTCACAGAGCGAGCACATGATATTCAGATTAAACTAGAAGAAATTGAGTCGTGTTGGCCATATATGACCCCGACAGAAAAACAGTCTATTTTACGCGAACTTATTAACAAAATAAGTGTCGAAAAAGACCACGTTCACGTTGATTTCAGGTACTAATTTTTCGTTTCTACAAAGTACGTTCATTGGGATGATCGTATGTTGTAGAAAAAATATGGGGAGATCTGCCATGACGAGAAAAGATGCGCTCAAAAAAATTATAGAAATGGTGCAAAAATCTGATGAAATGGGAGAATATAAGGCGGAAATATTAGAAGCACTTGAACTGTGTCTGTCCGAATTGCCATACACAAAATGGAGCCGCCCAGCTATCCTAGATGCTTGCGCCCAACACTTAAAAGACAAAGGGACACTTACCACCAATGATTTCGTTGGCGGAGATTTGCCTTCGCATACTGTTGTAAAACTGAAATTTGGAATGACTGTCGCAGAGTTCAGAGAAAAGTATTTTCCAAGTTGGAATCAACGGCCTGAGTACCCGACTGAACAGGTTTTCTTAGATGAGTACGAAAGGATTCGTCCTTTGAGCCGGAAAGACTATGACTGCCAACGTACTGTTGGGACGCCTGTTGTCTCCACAATTTTAGAACGACTTGGCGTCAAGACATGGACAGAGCTCAAGCAAACATATAACCTGCCAACATACAAGAAGCAAAGAGACGTTGGGACATATTCTGTCAGTGTTGAACGCGCAGTCGATCGGTTCGATAGAGAACATGAACGGGGTTAAAATCCCCGATACATAGAACGCTTATGAGAGTATTTTGTATATGGCACGAACTGCTGTCATAAACGCTTTAAAATGTAAAAGAAAGGGGTACAGGTTTGTTACCTGTACCCCAAATTTAATTACGAGCACTGTGTGTGTTCTTCGCTATCTGCCCCTTCAGCAACAGCTTCCTGCAAAAAAAACTCTAATGCCCGTGAACTGTTTCGCAGTTAGACGGTCTCCCATAAGAGCCGTCTATTTTGTCCGGTTGACATGGAGAAAAATGTCTGCTACAATCGAACTGTGGAGTCCACCGCCCACAGTTAAGTTTTGGCCATTTTGTAGACGGTGTACGGTTAAAAAGACAGTTGCCTGACTACCCGCGAGAGCGGAAAGGAAGGCGAAATATTGCAGCCTCGCGGGAATCTGATCCCAGGGAGGCAGCCGATATGGACATTTTGAATATTGTTGGAAACATGTGTAGTGTTATCGGACTGGCTTTTGCAGTCTATATCTACATGAAGTCTAAGAATAAGAAGAAGTGAGCCGTCTGTTGTAGCAGATGACTCACTGTTCTTGGGCTTAACGCTTGATAACTGTGTTTTGATTTGACTGTGGCGACCGTCTGGGTCTCCACCGCAGGGAATGTTTGCTGGTAACAAACACTCCCTGTGTCTTCATTATACGCAAATCTTTTGGTTGTGTCAACACGATTGTATTTGCGAAGGGGGAATAATTTAATATGGCGTTTGATAAAGTCAAGTATGACGCTGAATATGCTAAGGCAAACTATGACGTCATTAGAGCAACTATACCTAAAGGACGTGGTGCAGACGTGAGAAAACTTGCGTCAAGCCGTGGGATTAGTGTATCCCAACTCATAGTAAGAGCCTTAGAAGAGTGTTACAAGCTTGATTTGTCTAAGTGAGTAAAGGCCGGGATTATTCCCGGCTGGAACTCTAGTTGTGCTCATACCCCCGCACATCCTCCACAAACGAGTGGCTGCGCAGGTTATTCTCGTACGCCTCTCGGATGATGCGAATGGCGATGTCTACCTCTCCGTTCGTTAAACCGTTCTCTCGGATGATGTCCTCGTACTCAGAATAGATCCGGAACACCCGCTTGAACTGTTCGCGCGTGACCGGGTTGTTCGGGCAGACACAGTACGACGCAAAGCTGATGATCGAACTGCGTTTGCTCTCAATATAAAGAGACATAGTGATCTCGTTGTTTTTGTCCAGACCCTCCTTGAGGACCGCAATGGATTTGTCGTATACCTCAGCCCGATCATTGACCCACTTCATCCACGCGTTCCTTTTGGCAATGTTATCCTCGCTATAATGGGCCTCGACGTTGCCGAGGAGACCCTTGACTTCGCGGATAGTTGCGGACATCTCCTGCATCGTTTGCCGCTCCTGCTTTTTACGGGCGAAATACTTTCTGACCTTGACAAACTCAGGAACGACCTTGCCCTTAAACTCCAGAATCTCGCCAACGATCTGCATAACCAAAAATGCTCCGATCAAAACCAGGGCCAACGACACCGGAACATTCAGGTATTCAATATAACCGATCATCGTGATCAATCACCCGCCCTTGCTGAGGCGGGTTTTCTTTTTGTCCGCATTATATCTACCTCCAACAAAAAAACCGCCCGATGCTACGGGCGGCTCAAAATACTCAATACTGTTTGTGTGGGGCCAATGGTGTCGTCTTGATCTGACAGCCAAGTCAGCGTTCGACGCAACACCGGGATCAGCTCGCGATGCGCCGAGCAACGCTGGAGACCAGAAGCTATCATCGTCTGTACATGGGACACCAAATTCTCGGACGTATGTGGCAAACTAACCGAGAGTGCAAAATTAAACAGGGGTGGTAGGGGAGTGCGCTTGTTCACTTTGATTCTGCTGTCGTAGTGGACTTCGTGAATGACAAACGATCCCGACTCCGTCCCGCCGATCAAATAGTTTCTGGGTTGGAACGGCATCGTTTTGGGGCGATCCAAATACGCTACAACTGCGTCCTTGACTTGGGCCACAGACATACTGGGCAGATCCGTGCAACCCCGTTAAGTGCTCCCACCGCCAGAAGATGCCTGTCATGCCGAGCAAGACGCGGTCATTCACCTTGAAAATTTTATCCGTTTCGTCATTGGCACAGAGGAAGGTATTTTCGTCAGGAATGACCATGCGGCGGTCAGCAGCAAATGTGCAAAAGTTCGTTCCGCATACTGCAATCACAGCGCTCATGATGCGCACATCCTCTCCGTCGATCATCATGCACACCAGTATATCACCCCCTACCAAATATACACATCTAAACATTGACAGAACATGACGCTTTATGTATAATTTAGGAAGAACAACGAGCCGCAACACTATGAAATGGTGGGAAAATTAGGTAGTTGCCTCCTGCTCCCGGTATCGGGCGGAAAGGAGGTTTTGTATTAGCTCGCCTACTGGGAGTCAGAGACGGTTCCCAGAAGGTAGGTGATACTCACGCTTGACATTTGGACGATCATCGGCGCTGTAAGCAACGTCGTCCGCGCAATCTGCGCGGTCATTTCTTTATGGAATGATCGAAATAGAAAGTGAGCTGCCTATATGCAGTAGGCAGCTCACGAGGTTTGCGGGGCTTGCACCCCAATAACTGATTGAGTTTGTACGAAAGGCAACCGCCTAACGGCTCGTTGTTCTTTCTGTTTTTATTATACACCAGCAGATGCACAGAGTCAACTAAAAATATGAAGGCTGTCAGTCCACAACGGCGTTGATCATCAGGGCGACCTCCTCACGCGTGGCAAAGTCCTTCGGCCTGCTGCCATCTGTGATACCCTTGCGCTTCGCCTCATCCAGCTTGGGTTTTGCCCAGCTGGAAGGTTTTTGATCGGCCAATTCCTTCCGGTACTGATCCATGTACTCCTTGAACTGTTCGTAGCTCATCTCATCACCATCCTTCATGAACCGGGCGACGTCGGCCCGAAAATCGTTCATGCTCTTCCCGTGCTTCGGAAACCAATGCTCCACATCAGCGTGTGCGGACGCGATTCCGCGCCGGTTTCCCTCAGCGTGGCAGATCACCACTCCGTCCTTGAGCGGGTCCAACCCATACTCGACGCACAGCATTGCAGTTAGTTCCACTGCCTCTCGGTAGACCGAATTGAAATAGGTGGGGCTTGTCAATCCGTCCTCACAAATCTCAAAAGAAATGTGGGTGTCGTTGGCGCTTCCGTTGCGCCCCTTGCCGCAGTGCCAGCCACGCCGGTTCCAGGGAAGTGTCTGTACGGTGCCCACCTTGCCGTCTGCGAACTTCCCGATAAAGGCATGGACGCATGTGTTGACGCCAGCGCGGTCCCAGTGGTTTCCGTATGTATTGCGGCCAAGCTGTCCATTGCCCGGAACATACCGGCTGACTTTTGGGTTGTTTGCGCCGGTCGAGTGGACCATGATGCCTTTCGGCTGGATTGTGCGCCCAGCCCGATAACAGTCGTTATGGGTCAGAATTTGTTGCACGAGCCTCACTTTTGCTCACCTTCAGTCTCGTCCGGCGTAAAATAGTTATAGGTCACGTTGCTCGGCGTCCGTTCGTCGTTGTCTCTGGCGACTACCTCTTGGATTTTTTGAGTCTGTGTACCAAAGTAGAAGGCGATGATCACCGTATAGACCATCATAAACTCCTGTGACACCTTTTCGGCGATTGCTAGATAGGCAAACACGCCGCTCAGAAGCAGGGTCACCAAACTTTTAACGGAAAGTAGAGCGCCGATCCTCTTCAAAATCGTTTCATTCATGATTTTTCTCCTTTATCGGGCCAGTTGTTGTTCTTAGACAGATTCTCAACCAGCGACTTAATCGCGTACGCCAACACGACGCCGAGGATCTCAGCCAGCGCAACCTGGGAAAGGCTCTCCGCAATCTGCTCTCTGCCCAGATAGGCCAGCAGGTAGGAGCACCAAACCCAGGCGAACCCGTTGATGAGGCAAAGCCACACAACGGCCTTCATGGTTTCAATTTGCGGATGACGGCTGATCCATCGCCAGCCCAAATAAAAAATGCCGCCCAGCGCTAATGCGCCAGCGGCGACACCAACAGAACTTGTCATAAAATCCCTCTTTTACAATAGGTGCGGCGGGGCTTATCACCCCGACGCACCGGCTCACTCTTACTGCTCCTCAGCCTCGCGATCAGCTCGAATACCGGCCTCGACAGCCAGCTCAAACGCGGCACGGTCAGGATAAGCCTCGGCCAGTTCCTTGCCATGGAGGCCGATAAAGTGGCGCATCTCCATGTCCTCGTTGTGGGTAATCTCAGGGTGCTCATTGCGCAACATGGCCATGCCAACAGTGGCAAGGTCGGGAGCGTCGTTCTTCTCGGTGATACGATACAGTTCATACAGCATATTAGTGTTCATAATATCTCTCCTTTAGTTTGTACCGCAAACTGTAAAAGCAGCGGTTAATGTGCACGTTCTATTGCATCACATGGCAATCTTTAAAGCCTCAGCGTTTGCGTGGTCGGGCCACCTTTTGTAAAGGAGATTGATCCCGTATTGATCCCTTCCTCCTTGCCGTTGTCCTGTTCAAACTGATACGTCCCGTACTGATACACAAATAGGTGATATGTGACGCGTGTATCGACTGCGCTTCCCAAATGCAAGCGCTGAACCTTCCCGTTTGGCTTCTTCATTTCAATATACCGTGTCCCTGCTATAATACGGGCGGACAGTTCAATATACAGATCTGCTGTTTCCTGTTGTTCTGTTCCGCCTCCGCCCGAACCACCCACAATAATTGGGTTAAAAATCATGCCTGCGCCACCTCCTGTATTGCAATGTAGACTGTAATTGCCTTCGTTGGTACTGTCTGGCATTTAAAAGTCAGGCTGTTGGCAGATTGGCCAGTACATGAAATTCCGGCAGCGGTGTACGCATCACGGCTGTCCGACGCGGGCATGGGCATGATGAGCTGCTTACTCTCGTCGGCTAGCACGCCAGGAACTGTGAGTGTTTTGGTAAAGACTGTTCCACTAGCCGTTGGTTCTTTTGTCCACCCAGATGTTGTGAGTGTGTACTTATTTCCTTTTGGTCGCAACCCAGCCCCGTCCAGCGTATAGGTCGAACCGCTCTGGCTGCCCTTGAGTCCGCCCGTAGCATTCAGAGTCAGTGCATTCACGCCATTGATCGTGGCGTTTTTACCTGGTGTTCCAGTGGGACCAGCCGCCCCACGAGGAATTGCAAAATCAAGTACAGCGGCACTAGAGGTACCGGAATTGGTTACAGAAGCTTTAGATCCGGACTCGCCAGTTGTTACATTACCAACAGTAACTGTTGCGGCAGAACCGTCCTTACCGGCAGGACCGTTCTTTCCGGCGGGACCAGTGAGTTTGCCGCCATCATACTTTGTTTGAAAGGTTTCTCCGTCTGAAAAAGCTACATCCTGTGCCGTCACGTTCTTAGCAACAGGAGCGCCAGCCGGATCAAAGCCAACAAACTGCCCTGACTTGCCTTCAGGCAGAGAACCGCCGGGAAAATTCGAAATAATAGGCATAATAAACCTCCTATCCTAAGAGAATGACTGTAACAGGCACGTCAATTTTCGGCTTTTCTCCGTCTGCCACGATGGTAAGTTCCTGATTTGACTGTGCTGTGATAAAAAACATACCGTTGCGTGCCGCATTACGTTGTTCAGCGGTTGCGGTTTGGGCGACCGATATAGTCCCATTTTGTTCATCTGACATCCCCGGCACTGCAATGGTTTGCTGTGGAGGTGTTGTGTCAGACCAGCCGGACGCCAACAGAGTTGCGGAAACGGGGCGACTTACGTCTGCCTTTGTGCCAAAAGCCCGGTCGATCTTAGACATGTTAGAATCGTTTTCGCCGTTCATTTTTTCCCGCCACGCCTTAAATTTTGTCGAAGGGTTAGACTCTAAGTACAATTTGAGATTCGGCGTTTCAGCCATGCGTTACCCCTCCTGACTCAAAAGAATGATAGTGAGTGGAATGTCTGTCGAAGGCACCAGACCGTCCGCAGAAACCGTCAAAGTGTTTGTATTCTGTGATACTATGCGCAACTTTGCAGAACTGGCCGCATCGACTTGCTTCGCATCTGCACTTTCTGAAATAGCGATTATTCCGTTTGTGGTTGGTGCAATTCCGGGCACCACAACAGTTTGTTGCTTGCCTGACCAGGAAGATTTGGACAGAACTGCGCGTACATCCATGCTGGAATCTACGGACGCCAAAAGAACGATGTCAAGCGGGACGGAAACAGACGGAATACCACCAAAAGCAGTAACGGTCAGATACCCGTTTTCCTGTCTCGTAATACGAAGTTGGGCATTCACGGCTGCTAAATACTGTTCTGGTGAAATAGACTGCGAAAACGCAGCGACTCCGTTGTGGCCGGAGGTCAGTCCAGGGACGGAAATACGCTGGGTGTTACCAGACCAGGCAGACGGAGCAAGAGAGGCTTCGACATGTCTACTATACTCGACAGTCCCATCGAAGAGCAGGGCAGAGTATTTTCTAACTCCGTCTCCAGTTTTATTCTTGTGGCTTCCATCTGGAAAGTCCACAATAATCATTTCGCCGTTCAGCAACACGGGGTCGTTTCGTTCCCACGCCTCCTTGGTGTCGCGTTTCAGTTGAACGCGGGCGTCGAATGTGTTGTTCAAAACAACCTCCTATCATAAAGTGAGCCCCGCCTGTATTGGCGGGGCTCATTGTGTTAAATTACTGTTGAGGAAGTGCCGCAGTTGAAAATAATATAATTACCCTCAGCCTGCGTCAAATCTTTAATGTCGCCACTCATGGCGACCGCTTTCAGTTTTCCCTCCAGCGCATCGGTGTATTTCTTAGCGTTGCCCTCAGCAGAGTCCCAAGCAGTTACTTTCTGAGAAGTAATGCCGTCCAGCACTTCCTTATTATTGTGGGTGTGAGCCTTACCCTCCAGCGCGTCGATCCGCTTTACTGCGGCAGCCAGATCGGCAGCCTTGGCGTAGTCACCGATCTTCAAAGCGGCGACGGCATCGTCGATGTACTTCTTGACAGTACCAGGCCCAGCAGCAATACCGGTCAACTGCAATTCAACAGCGGCGATTTTGCTATTCATCGCAGCGGCATCATCAGGGTGCTTCTGGATCCAAGCTGCAATCTCAGTAAGGGTGTTCAGGGCTTCCTTTGCACCTTCTGGAATTAGCTGTGCAGCAAGTTCCTCGTTAGCAATTTCGCGGACAGACTTACCGGAGTCCTTACCGACCAGTGTGTTGACACCGGCTTGAGCGTCCGTACCGGCCTTCTTGGCCTCAGCGATGGCAGCGTCCTTGGCATCTGCGGATCCAGCAGGGTCAAACGCAGTTGTATCGGCATAGGCGGCAGAACCAAGGCCATGTACCTTTACATCAGCGCCGTTGAACTTTACAGTTCCATTTGCAGTACCTTCCTCCAGTGTATAGGTAATCTTAACTGGCGTTCCGACATTGGACCAATCGCCACCAGTCTTAGGCTTGGATTGAAGCTGGATGCCGTCGGTACCAGCAGCAACGATCTGATACAGTGTATCGGTGTCCTGAATCTGTCCAGAGATATAATCGGACAATCCAGTGATCTCACCAGCAGAATAGGTAGGTTTAGTCTCAGCCTTTGCCCAAGGGAACACATCGGCGGCCAAAGCACTGGTCCAGCCGAGATCCATAAAGTTCTTTGTTCCGTCTCCAACCTTCATCAGAATAGCAGGAACCTGAGACACAGAACCTTGCGCAACAGGAACATCGACGATACCGATCTCGCCCTTCAGCAAGACCGGATTGTTGGTTTTCCAGTTGTCAAAGGAGTCAATTTTAAGCGGAATTCGAGCATTAAAAGTTTGTGTAGCCATAATTTATCTCCTTACCATCAAACAGAAGCAGAGCCGCCATCCAGGATCAGGGTGTCTCCAGGAGTTTGGGCCAGCTTATTGATATTGACGCTATTCACTTCCATCGTTCCGTCACCAAGAACCTTGATAAAGTTCTCTTTGTCAGAACCAACGACAGCACCGGCAGCGGCGGCTGTAGCAAGGGGGATATCAACACCCTTACCGTCGATGTTAAGAGCCTGTCCGTTGACAGACACAGACTCCAGCACGTTCACTTGAGCGCCGGAGGTAATACCAGCCAACTTATCCTTTTCGTCCTTAGTGTAATCGTTGCTGCTTAGTCCCTTTCCGGGCTCAGCATTTACCTTACCGGACAGAGCCTCCGGCAGACCAGTCACCTTGTCTTGAGCAATCGCCTTGACGCTCAGCTGCTTTTCGGGCGACAGGGTAAATTCCTCAGACACAGACTCAATTTTATTGGCCTGCGCGCCCTCTTCGATTCCTGCGAGCTTAGTGCCCTCGTCATCTGTCATCAGACGATGGCCGTCGGCCTTGTCTACCTTCTTGTCGGCGGCAGTCTGAATAGCCTGGTTCATTTGCTCGGTAGTCGAATAGGCACTCAGATCTACTGTGGTATCATCCAGCAAAACAACAGACTCGTTAACCTTCGCATAAATGTCATAATGCCTGGTCTTTGGATTCATAACCAAGTACAGAACATTGTCCTTGGCAGTCTCTGGGGAGGGGGCAGACTCTGCAACCTCAAAATGAGCATGGCCAGATGCGGACACAGCCTGCTTGATGGCCTCTGTAACCTCAGTGCTGGTCATGGCGTCTTCAATGCCATACCCGGCCAGAGTGGTAGACTTATCGGCCTTGGTATCCTGAAGATTCTTGATGTCTGTGGTGTGACCGGCAACCGTAGAATTCAGTCCTTCGACAGTTGAAGTGTCCGGAGTAAACCACTCAGCAGACCCATTCGTGCCGATTCTGAGCTGCTGACCGGCGGTGGCTCCTGTTGCGCCCTTGATTTGGACCTTTCCGCCCACAATCTCAATCGTCTTATCGTCGCCAACAGGAACAGAGCCGACCTCCTTCAAAGACTTGTCCGGCTGGATCGTGTACATGGTAGCAGTCTGGTTTTCGACCACCACCAAAGTCATACCATAGTAATATACGGTGCTGGAGCTTCCGACTTCGTCAGCGGTCTGAGCGGCGGCCTCAGCGGCAGCCTTGGTTGAAAAGTAACTGCGGCTGTCCAGAGGGAAGGCAGTCGCAGGCGCAAAGGCAACAGAGAAATTCAGTTTTCCAAATTCAGCCATGTTATCCCACCTCCATTAAATTGTAACCTTAAAGGTATTCTGCTTATCGTTTGGCTCTGCCATGTCGGTCACATACACGTTGTATTCGATCCCGGCGTATCCATTTGCGCCTTCAACAGTCACCTTGGAGAGCTTAAAGGCGCTGGCGATTTCAGCGTTCATGCCGTTGACGTCCTTTACGGAGGCAACAGCGCCCAGAGAAGCGGGATAGGCAAAGACCACACGCAGAGCGTTCACAGGAACAGACACACTCCAGGTGTTACCCTTCTTGGGAGCAGCGTTGCTCTTGCTAGATAGTGAGCGAACCAGAGCGGAGTTGATTTCTCCGTCCTTGCTGTTCAGCGAACCGTAGAAGCCATTGCGGTAACCGGTAATCGTACCCTTCACGGCTTGCTTGGAACCAGCCTTGATTTGACCGGCAGCGTACTCAGCCTCCAGGGCAGTCTTGGGAATCGTACCAGCGGTGTGGTTGGCCTTGGCGGTAATACTGTAATTAGTGTTCTCCTCGACAGTGAACTCGGAGAAGGAGCCAGTCGCAGCGGTGACAGAACCGCCATTGGTGTCGGTGACCTCCCAAGACTCCACTGTTACACCTGTACCGGAATCATACTCATACTTACCAGGGTTGAAGTTGGCAGTAAACTTAGGAGCGACTTTGGTGCCGACCTCATAAGCCTTGACCTCGGAAGAAGCAACAGAGACAGAGGGCTGAGTAATCTTGGGAATCAGGTCCTCGGAGAAGGCGTCGGCAAACAGTCCGGTCATGTTCTTGCCACTAGCAGGGATAGACACCTTGCCCCCGGTCGGAGTATACTTGCCGAACGCATAGGTGAAGGTCATATCCTTGGGGAAATAGACGTTCTCTGCGCTATAATTACCGTCCATAGCGGCCCACGCAGATCCATTATAGACATACGCGGTGTAGGAAAATTTGCCGTCTGCAATAGCGGCCTTGACAACAAAAATGTCATCCTTTTTAGCGGTCGCCTGCGCAGCGGCCAGTACACGATCGATGACGGCCTGGTCGGTCTCTTCTCCGGACTTCACGCCCTCGTAGTGGGTCGCGCGAGAACCACTCTCGGGCAGTTGCTCATAGGTGCGTTTGCCGTCACCCCACTTGATCACACCGGTATCAAGGTCCATACAAGGTTCGCCAGCCTTTGGAACGACGTCTTTGTTGGTAGCCCAGTTGGCCGTGGTATCACGGCGCACCTGAATTGTGGTCTGCAAAGTTTTGTCAGCCATGTGATTACCTCCTTAAAATATGAAAACACAACTGAACTAGCCAGCTGCGTTTCCTCCATCAATAGTTGTAATATCTGTCACGGAGCCAGAGCCTCCGCCGATCGGAGAGAGTGTTCTGTTGTCTGCAACAACGTATGGCACCCAGCTATCACCGTTATGTACGGATATAATACGACCGGTGCAATCATACTTCTGTACCCACATAGTGGCTTCTGTTAATGTAAGAAAACGGTTACGTTCAGACACGGTTTTTAGCTTTTTTGCTCCATCGAGATAAAACAATTCGGCCTGTTCAGCGTCGCTTGTTACCACAAGCGTTTTTGGGGGGATTCCTCCGGCATTGATTGCGGAATCGATCTCGCCTCTTGGGCCGTATGCGAGTTGCACACCCATTTATGCGCCACCCCCAGACTGTCCGAACTCAATAACTGTGCTGTCGTCTGCGATATCCTCTGTGTCAATGATATCTCCAATCGACGTACCACCAGCAGACAACTGAAGTGTTTTCTCGACTGGGTTATATTCGATATTGTCCGCCTTTGTCTTGGACAAAAGTTCTACCTGCTGAGCCAGCCTATCCAGTTGATTTAGTTCTTCCGGCGGCAAATAATCAATGATGTTCTTTGATGGCTGAACGGGAACAAACGCAGAGCCAGTTTTGAATACCACCCTATCGTCAAAATCCAGCGCGGTTAACCAGAGCTCAATTTTGCCGGATTGCGCCGTGAGTTCACTGTCCACAGGGAAATGATACTGAAGCAGTTCATTGTTGTATGGAACAGGGGAGGGGGAAAGTTCATCGGACTTACCAGCTCCACTCGGCAAAATATATCTGACCAACACAGTGCAGTCGGCCATCATAATTTCACCATACCGTTGTGGGAGAAGAATGGTGATCGCATCCGCAGCTGATTCACCTTGTAGGATAGTGGCTGGAATTGTTGTCAACAGCGACTTATCTTTCTCCATTTTGATTACATACATTGCTACACCTCCTGCGTGCGTCGTTAATCTAAGATGTCAAGGTCTTCCAGAGTTCTGTCGTCAATAGCATCCATATTGTCTGCATCGTAGTCGAGCAGGCGCGCATATAGAATCAAGCTGATTGACGGAGTGCTGTATAAGCACAACCCGTTCGCCGACAAATCGGCCCAGACATCGGTATTGCACTTGCATCTGGTCCCAACATCAACACCGCTTTTGACAGGAAATGACTTGTACAGCCGCATCTCCATGGAACCGACACTGCTAATACACAATGCAGAAGGAGTAGCTGTGATCGGAGACGTCACGTTCATCTCAACCGTTGCGCCAACTGCAAATCCGCCCGACATGGAGGTGTATTTTACATAACCAAGGGACAGACTGGCGTTGCCCATGTCAAGTCCGTTTTTTATTTTTAATGAAAATTGTTGGGCGAGTCCCGCGCTCACACCCATACAAAGACGTGCATCTGGAGACACAAAGTGCATTAGATTCATCCCAATGTCTGCGCTGCCAACTTCAAGTATGGACACTGTAGGATCGAAGGCGACACCGAGAGTAATATCATATACGTCAGATCCTACGGAGAAGCCATTGCGCATCGTAATATAGTAAAACTCAGACAAACTGGAAATTAAAACATCGATGTTTACATTGCGATCCGACAACCATAGCGCGCTGTCGATCACGCGCTCTGGAACCAATAAAGGGAGGTTAATGATTTCCACGGACTCATACCTCCTTCATAAGATTATTTAGGTCACATCTTGCACAAACAGCTGAAGAACACCATCTTTGATCGTCATTGTGGTGCCTGTATCAACAACGCGGGGCGGATTTACCTCTCCATACATCAGAAGATTGCCGTTTTCCTTCTGGTCAAACACGCCATAGTGTGTGATCGTACCCCACGCACCAGTACTCTCGCTGAAGGTGATAGGATGCTGGTTCTTTACGATCCCGTTCTCCGGCTCAGTCAAATTTGTAATCTCTTCCCGGGCATATCCGGCGCTACTGTCCGGCTCAGTCGCATTCGTTCCGTCAGAACTAGGGGCCGTCGTACTCAACCCAATAAAATATGAATCCGGAAGTGCGGGGGACTTCTTGCTCCCGAACACATTCCCGGCTACCAGGTTTAAAAAATAAGTAGTGTTCATGTTATTCTCCTTATGTCAACGATTCCGTATCGATGTTTTTGAAGATATTTAGGACTCCCTGCTGCGGGATTTCAACGGCGCCGGTCGAGTCAACAATAGATACTTGGTAAGCAAATTTACCAAACAAGTTGAGAGTGTCAGCCTTTTTCAAATCTACGGTCAAAATATTATTGACACCGCTTGATTCATCCAACACAATATCCATTAGTTTTGAAATAACCGGAGCGCCTTTGCGGGCTGTGAAGTTCACAACGGAGAACCGACACCTGGCACCAGTCAGGTCAAACGGCCTGTTGCCCTTGTAATACTTGGCATGAAATCGCAAAGTCCTGTCAGTGCCTCCAACAAGATCGATTGTCGGAAGCTGATACGGGTTCATCCCGCATGTTGGCACAAGACCACCTCCTTACTTGTCCTGCGCCTCCTTGGCACCCTGAACGATTCCCTCAAGAGTGTCAATGCTGACACTCAGGTTGACCAAATTCTGTTTACCGGCGACACAGGTGTTATTCAACGCTTGGATAACGAAAAGGATCTTATTCACTGTTTCCTGCTCCAAAACCAACTCTCCTTAAATACTATTTATAATATCGTTTAATACCTCAGTCAGGTGATAAATCTTATACCCTGTAATTGAGTCTCCAGGGCTCTGATCATAAATTCCAGTTGACTGCATTGAGCCAATGTTATATCGGACGGCATTATATATTTCAGCTGTTAAAGTATCTCCAGCCCTAACCTTACACTCGTCGGATGTCAGATATTTACCACCTACAATGCTCCATTCGTCACCCTTGGCTACACGCATCTCAAGAACTTTAGACACAAGGTCGTTCCAAACATAATGGGAAAACTGGTCGGCCTCCGCATTCCCATGCAGAACGTCGTACGCTGTCCGCGTTTGCGTCGTTGTCGCTTCTCCGTTTGATTTTGTCCAACTCCACGGTGTAATTGCGACCGGGGCCGGATCAGTACGAAACGAACCGCTGTCGTTCACATTGTCCAGCCAGATAATGGAGCCTTGGTTCTCATAACCCGCCGTAGCAGACCAAGAGTATTTTGTGTCTGGGTCCAAACGGGTGATTTTTTTCTCAAACGACGAGCTTGCTCCTCCCATACGTGTCGATTTGATTTGGAATGTTCTGCCGTCTACTTCCAAACGGACATAACGATACCGTGAATAACTGGAGTCTCCTCCAGTAAATCTGGCGGTAAACGTCGCAGACGAATCTGTGATGTTTCCGAAGTCTCCATAAAAATTTACTGCCAAAACGCTCACCTCAATTATGAGAATGTCAGATAAAGACCCCGCACATCTGCGCTTGAAAAGTCGAGTGTTCCAACAAAATCAGTTCTAGTGAAATCCCACTCAACTCTCGCACCAGCTGGAGACGAAAAACTCAGCTGCGCACCGATACCCCAAGAATATCCAATTTTCAACATGTGGTAACCAGTCTGTGCTGATGTATCTCCATAAATATTGAAGCTGCCCTGTCTGCCAGACTGCGGGTATACATTAAACTCGTTTCCGTAAAATTCACCTGCAATAATAGTAGGGGAGTGGATCTCAGTAGACCCGATGTATGAGTTATGGATATAGTCCGGGAGGTCAGCGGGAATCCCATCCTCTCCGTCTTTTCCGCGAAACTGATAGGAACTACCCCATGTCAATCCGCCGTCCAGACTATCCCGCCTCCAGTAGTCAGTGCTACGCATATCGGAATGCCATGGACCGCTCTGGTTAGCGGAGAACTGGTATTTTACCGGCGAACTATTTCCCCACGTAATTGAGCTCAGACCAGACAAATTAAGATTCCCGGTCATAGTAATATCGCCAGTCACACCGTCCAGTTTAATATTCCCAAGATCGAGATAGTTAGAATCAAACTTCCCGTTTGTCATCATACTTTTCCCGTTCTTGTCAAGAAAATCTGTGGCCTGTACAATGCCGCTAAACTTGCCATCCACTGCGTCTAAGGTTCCCTTGATATGGAGATTACCATTCAGATCAATATAGAGGTTTGCATTGTCCGTGTTCAGAACAGCGCGACCATTCTCATCAAATTTGTACAACTCTTTTGTGCCAATGGCGAATCCGTAGGTCGGGTCAATGGCGATTTGCCCGCCTCGATCGTGGTCTACATAGAAGCGCCCATTGTGAAGCTGTACTCCTTTACTATTCGCTTCGAACAACATACTTCCGTCGTTGATATCCTGGCACGCGATACTGAGCCCCTTTCCGGCGACCAACGTGCCGAAGATCACGTCTGCCACAATGCCGAAGAAGTCGGTGTTGTACTCCTTGCTGAAGAAGTGGCCGAGAGCCATTCTCGCTGTCTCATCTTTTTGGTCCACCAATGCGATCATCTGGTTGTTGATGGTAAAGAACTGGTCAGAACCACTTGCTTTGACCTTGATCCCGCCGCCGTCCATAATGACTTCCTGACCAGTACCGGCAGTGACTTGCTGATAAGCAGAGTTTAGTCCGTTCTTCATAAAATTGTCGAACGCTTCTGTTGCTCCGCTGAGCCTGTCTGCACTATACTCAAACTTCTTGACATCTAGTGTGTATGACGTCTGCTTGGCTTCCTCTAACAAGTCCTTCAACCGATTAACGCTGTCTGGGCGTTTCGTCTGAAATTTATTTGAGAACACTAGCTGAAAATCACTGGGGTCTTCAAAGTTCACATGGACTTCCAGAAGGATCGGGATCAGACGAATTTGCTCGCTTAGCTGCAAATAGACGCTAGAACCCAGTTTGATCTGTTCCGCGAAGGCCGAAAAGTCAGGGTCGGCTAACAAATTACCGCTCTTGATTTCGAATTCAAAGATTGGGTAGGCGATTTCCTCCATGCGCTCCGTAGCGTAATCAAACAGCTCTTGCGATACATCGTACTTCTGGAAGTCTGTTACGTTGCGAGTGAAGTACATGGCGGCGGCGGACAGGTCAATGGAGAAGCTTCCAGTATACCAAACACTGTCGTGGCTCGCCCCTGTTTCAGAATCTGTTGTGGTCTCCGTGTGCTTGGTCAGGCTGGAAAGCAGATCATCTGCATTGACTGAACCGGAACCAGAAATTGTAAGGTTACCACTTGGATGCTCCGTGCCGCTGATTGTGCCATTGCCGAGGTAGGCACTAAGAAGGATATCCTTGTTATCCTTAATCTCAAGAATGGCGGACACAATCTGTGACGCCCCATTTGTATTCCCGCCGGAAATGCTGGCTTCTCCGCCAGATATCATCAGGATGCGGTGTCCGCCACCATCATTTACATCGACTACCGAGGCATCAGAAAACGAAGCGCTCAAGGCAGACAGCTTCGTGTAGCTATCTTTGGAAGAAGAAATGTCTACATCGAAGGTAGCGAAAGTTGAGTCCGTAAATGTGCCGTCCTTTAAGAACGGGTCTAGTGTGTCAAGCTCAGCAGGAGAGAAGTATGCAGACATTTTCAGTCGGTTGTTGACTGCTTTGATTTGCTCGACGTGCCCGTCATACTCAGCCTGCAAGTTCTTCAGCAGCGCTTCCTGTTCCTCAATTTCAGCCTCCTTGGCCTTGTACTGCTTGGAGATCTCTTTGAGCCGTGCTTCAAAATAAGCGACCGTACCTTCTTCGCTGGCCGGTTGATCCTTCTTCGCCATAGCCTTACCCTGAATGTTGACGTCTCTCAGATTGTCCAGAGATGTCAGCTCTCCCTTGAGGTCTGTCAATTTGGCGGATTCCACGGTATGTCGGGCCTTAGTTGCATTGCGTAGGGCAACCAAACCTGTATAGCTGGTCTGGTTGGCAGAGATCTCGTCCTTCCACGCCAGATACTTGTTTGCCACGTCCTTTGGAATTTGATTTTGTGAAATCGCATACCCGAGGTGTACAATGGTATTTGACCCTGTCGGGTTCACATTTCGGATGTCCACGCCCTCTGCGCCGTATACCGAAACATTGGTACGAATCTCGTCATCGTTTTCCGTAATAGAATTTGATTCGACTAAGTTTTGAAAGGATAAATAAACCGGAACAATGTCCGCTTTTGCATCCGCCTCATGCACATTCACAATGCGCCGCTCTGTATCGAACTCGAACACACACCCAAATGACTGTTGCGCTGTATCCAAGCAGAGGGAGAGTAAATCACCATCGTAATCTTGAAAAGTGCGGTATCTGTCATAGAGCGAAGCATCGACTGCGCCGATCGTCCAGCCACGTACGCCATCAAAACACATTCCGAGGAAAGTATTGCTTTTTGTCACTGGGTTCCAAAATGGGTAGGTCCCGGCACCGAATACAACTCTTTTCTTGGACAACTCAAACTCCCTAGAGAAACAAGTGCAGGTTTTGATACGCTGGAGAGAGGAATTGTCCTGCTTCGGGTTATTAAGAATGAATGTACCGACGCCACCAACGAGGACCAACATGCCGCCAACGAGCTGACCGTAGTAGGGGACAGGAGCCCCATCTAAAAACTCCGGGACAGAAAATGTCACTTCTGACACCTCGTTGAACTTCAAAGCAGCAGACAGACCAAAATAATGCCCGACGGAACTGACAACCGACCCATCTGGATTCAGCAGGGTAATGAGTGGCCGCCCGCCGGTTTCCTCTATGACACTGCGGAGGCGCTGAAAGTTAATAACCATGCGACACCTCCTCAGTATCCAACATTCATAAACGGCTGGCTCTGGATCGTGACTTTGCAGTTACCATCCACATGAATATCGTTTTCCCCCGGCCAGATCCGGAAAAAGTTGAAATTGAATTTGGAATACCAGTTCTCAGTTCCGCCGGAAATGACTTGATTCAAATTGTCTACCGTAATCTTTGTTGGGGTTGAAGTTGACAGGTCGCTCAGCGTAAATTTCACTGTTGCATCTCGATCTGACCACACAGACACCGAGTCTGCGCCAGGGCGGAGCTCTAGCGTCATAATTGGATAGTGCGGGTCTCGGATGTTGCTTGGGCTGACATACGGAAGTACAGCAGTAGAGGCGGAGTCGATTTCCAGCTCCTCAACTGCGCTGTACGCATACGGACCATCGCATCTAATTTTCGCCGAAAATGCGACCGTGTTGTTGTTCACCGGAAGCTGTTCAAGGCTGCTGACGATGCACCGATAGCGTACATAGTCCAGATCTGGCTGGCAAATATGCAACCAACAATACTCCTTCGGACCGATTAACCATTCTGCAATCGCGGCGGCCTGGAGTCTGTCAAGAGGGCAGGGGCCAAGTGTTCCAAAAATCAACTCGAACTCTGCCGGACTATTGCGGCTCACACCATAATGCAATGGGGTGGGGCGAGATGGGACTCGCGTTTCTAAAACAGCGACATCACCGCCAAATACGCCATTGCTTTGCGACTTTCTGTTAAAGGAGTAACAGTAAAGCCCGAACGAATCACTAGGTATGCCGTTGTAAATAAATGCGGATGCGGTAAATGCCAAGAATACACCCCCTTAATCAGCAGCCCGCCGTGTAATCCACACGGCGGGCTGCATACTATTTTGCCAATTCAGTTGCGACCAAGTTAGCAACGCTTCTTCGGTTCTCTGACAGATACTGTCGGAACGCCGCGCCATCTGCAACTGTAACGGTCGTGTTGTCGATAACGGAAACACTCTGAACGGGACTCGGATCGTTGTTGGACTGCCTGTCAAGCAAAGATATCAGGTTTCGCATAGATACAGACTCCTGAAGCATTGGAATGATCCTTGACTGTTGAGCAGCGTTCATTACAACCTCGCCGCGCTCCATCAGAGCAAAAACTTCGTTGGATTTAGGACGGATGCTACCAATCTCACCACCGGTATGATAAACATCGAATAGCTTCTTTCCCTTGTACCACCACACGCCATCGTTGTCACGAACGGCGCCGATCGATGTACCGAGCCTCAAAGACTCTGCTGCAAGCTGTTTACGTTTTTCTGGGCTTGCATCGCCGTACTGCGAGCCTAACTCTCGCATCCGCGCGATAATGCGCTCAAACTCAGAAGATCCAGGCTTTGGAACACCTCCGGATGATCCATCGCTAGATGATCCGACAGACGAACTGCCTCCTCCTGCCGTTGTGTCGTACTTGCCGCCGAACAGCTTCTCGCCACGGTACCACCAAACACCGTTTTCGTCCCGGGTCGCACCAATGGATGTACCAAGTTTAAGAGATTGTGCCGCAATTAGTTCTCTTTGTGCTTCACTAGCGGAGCCCCACTGCGATCCGAGTTCTTTCATTTGGTTCAAAATTTTATTCCATGTATTCGACCCAGGCGTGATGCTACCGTTTTCCATATCACCGAGTTCTCCGGTCACGCCATTCATCGCGTCCACAAAAGAACCGTACTCCTTTGCGGCGGAAAGCGCATCTTCCCACATCTTCTCCAACTCTGTGCGTGTCGTATCAGTATACTTCAGGGCATAGTCAAGAAGATTATCGAATAGCGCGTCCCCCTCGCGGTCGATTCTGTCGTAAGCCTCCTCGGTTAGCTTCCCTTGATCGTGTAAGAACTTTTCAATCTCTGCGATTTTATCATCAATGTTGTCTTCATAGTTCTCCAGGTCTTTGTCTAGCGCGTCTTTCTGAGACTCAATGCTATGGTCATGCTGGTACTCGGTGAGTTCTTCCTGGAGTTTCGCCAGTTCTTCCAGCAGCTTCTGCTTTTCCAGCTGTGCCTCACGGCTGTCATCCATAGACAAGGCGTCAATACGTTCCTGGAGTTTACGGATTTTTTCCGTTCGGTCCTGTACGCCCTTCTGGTAATCACGCTCTTTTTCGGTTAACTCCAAAGAGCGCTTTTTCATCTCGATGATTTCCTTGTAGGCGTCGGACTGATCTTCCAGGGCGTCGATCATGTCCTCCGACTCCTGTTTGATCATGTCCTTGACCAAGTCCAGGATGGAGTCCAGATTACCCTTTGTGACGTTCAGCCGCTCTTTCCAGATGTCCAGGTATTGCTCTTGTAGGTCGTTGATCTGCTTCTGGATGTTGACATATTCCAGCGCCCCGTCGATGTTGGCCTGGTTATACTCTTCGGCCTTTTCGATCAGCTGTTCATATTGCTTGATCAGCTTGTTGCGGGATTTAATATCCAAGTTCGCACCAAGTTCATTCAGGTGTTCCAAGTTTTCTACAAAGAAACTGTGGTTTTTCCAGTCGTAGTCCACTTCAAACCCAACAGAACGGAGCTGATTGACGATTTTCAAGATCGCCTGAATGCGACCCGTGTTCAGATTCTCAATGGCCTTCATTTTCTCGCCGTACTGGCCGATCAAATCCACCATGGCTTCTTGGCGGCGGAGCTCTTCATCCGCAGGGATGAGATCCAACCTGGCTTCGCTCTGGTTGATGCGGGCTGTCACTTCCTCCAGCCGTTGAAGCGCCTCTCGGGCGGCGTCGATCTGTACCACATACAGCTCAACCTCACTGCCCTTGCCGGAACCGCTGCCTGTGGTAGCTTTGTCAAAGGAGGCGGGATTAAAGTCGATTTCGCCGACGGCCTCGTCGATCTCCCGGTTAACACGGTCAATTTCGTTCAGTGCCTTTGTGATGGCGTCGTAGTCTTTTTGATACTGATTGACTGCTCCGGTTGGCAGATAGCTCTGCAAGTTGATACCGGACTGGAAGGGAATAGACACACCGCCCATGTCGGGGCGAACCGGTGTCGGGATTGCAGAGTTGTCCAACAGTTCTCCGAGTTTGCTCTGCTCTGCCTTGAGCTGTTCATACGACATGCCAGAGTATTTCGACAGGTTGCCCAGCATTTTCTGGATGATGGCGGCCTGAATTTTCAGCTTGGCACTCTCGACCGTCTTAAAGTTGTCAAGGTCTACGTCATACGTTTTAACGAACTCGTTGATCGTACCTTTCTGGTTTTTTGATAGCGCGGCATAAAAACTCTCACTGGCATACAGTTTGGTACGCATCAGTTCTTCGAAGTTTGATTCGTCAACCTGATATGCGTTACTCAGATCTTGCAGCAACTCCGACGCGGACTTCAATCCCAAAATGTACTCCGAGACGTTCTGGGTCAGGTCTACCGTAGAACCCTCGCCGAACGACTGAAGGATCTTGGTCAATGTATCAGCTGAAATTGAGCCGTTTTTAGCGAACTCCTTTTGTGTGGAGGCCAGCAATTCATAGCGGTCAACCACTTGGCCGAGGGCGGCGTCCAAAGTGTACGCTTTACCACCAAGATTCACAAATTCGTCTGCGGCGTCTTGTGTCTCGGATGCCAAATTATTGATCTCAGCCGCAACATTCTCAAGCGTCATGCCGGTGTCGCCGCCTACCAGTCCGGCGTCAGTCAGCTCCTGTACAAACTTTGCAAACGCAGGGTCGGATAGGGATTTTGCTGTGACTCTCCCGGCCTCTGCCATTTTAGACAGAAGCTGTACCGCACCAGACAACTCCGGCATTTTCCATACGTCGCTGAACTTCTTACCGTCCTGCTCGATCTCTCTGGTGAAATTGTCGTATGTGTCCAGCGCAGCGCTCAATACGGATGCAAAATCGGTATTCTCAGAACCAGTGGCACCTTCCATGTCGGAGTACCACTGCGACAGCTGGCCGACCGCAGTGTCCATAGCGGACTGTGTGGTGGCGATATCGTTGCGCAACGCATCAGAATATTTTCCGTACAGCTCCTCCGAGACGGAGCCTGCGTCATATCGCTCATCCAGCTCGGCCAGATACCCCTCAAGCCGTTCAATCTCCTTGATGTACTCTGGGATAGCCTCATCGGCTCGAACGATCTTGCCGGAAATACCGTTTGCGTTGACTTCCTCGTCAAGAAATCGCTGGGCCGCATAAGACTCGCCATTCCGCTCAACAGAGAATGTAGTTTTGTCCGCCTCGCTCCGGACAGACTCCGCCAACTCGTTTGCGGCCTGCCGGGCAAGCCGTTCCTTAATGCGAATCTGACGCTCCAGTTCCTCATTTTGGCCTTTGAGCTTTTCGAGTTCACCGGCCTCTGTGATAGACAGGGTGCCTTTTCCCTCAAGTTCCTCGATACGAGACTTAGTTGTTGCCAACTCATCGTTAAGGGATTTGACCTCCTGAGCCAAACCGGTATACTCTCCGCGCAGTTCATCGGTGATCTCCCGCTGTTCGCTAAGACTCGTGGTGCAGGCATCGACAACTGCGACCAAAGCAGTGATCGCGGCGATTGCGGACAGAACAGGATGCAGTTTTGCGAAGGTCATCATCGCCGCACCAGCGCCCTTCAGACTACCGGTTAGAAGGGTTGTCTGAGTCGTAGCCGCTGCGGCCCCTGTGGTATAGGCCGTGAAGGATGCTTTCATCGCGGTTGCGGTATCTTTCAGAGGACCAAATGAGTCGAGCAGATGTTTTGCGAATGTAGAATCTCGCACCATTTTCATGGTTGTGTACAGTGCAATCGTAGCCAAAGTTACTTCGGTAAGACTGGCTACTGCGCCATCTCCCATACTGCCGACGTCGGCCAAAAAGTTCAGTGCGGAAGACCCAAGGTCAAGGAAGATCCCAACCACATCGCTGTCGACCAAAACGGTAGTCAATCGCTCAAAGGATGCGGTCACTTTCTGCGTCTTAGCTGCCAAACTTTCCTGGTAAATGGCGAATTTGCTCATGGCGGTCCCGGTGGACTCCGCCGCGATCTTTGAGTACTCAGCTGCCTGGTCCCAGCCCTCCATCAGAGCAATAAACCGAGTCTGCTGACGCGTACCCGCAAACGCGGTGGCGATAGCTCTTTGTTGGACATTACTGTAATTGTCCCATTTGCCGCCGACCTCATCCAAAACCATTCCAAAGTTTCGGAATGTATCGCTGGAGTCCCGCAGGTTAATTCCTAAAGACTTTAATGTTGTTTCCACATCGGACAAAGATTCACCGGTCTCTGGGTCAGATAGACGGCCAGACTTGATCATACCCATGCGAGACAACATCGTGTTGTAGAAGACACCAGTTGATTCAGGGGCTTCCTGCATAGTTTCATTGACCAGTGCCAACTGTCCAACTACATCGTTCAAAGAAATTCCAGCCAGCTTAGCGTTGGCTGCGGTTTTAGACAATGCAATAGCGATGTTACCAGCCGAAGTTGCGGCTGCCATGTCGACTGCGGTAAACTTGTCCACTGCGCCGATGGCGTCCTCTACGCTCAAGCGATAACCTTTCATAGTAGAGGTCAGAGCCTGCGCGGCCTCATTGGAGTCCATGAAACCAACGGTGCTCAGAACCATCGAATCTTCGATCAGCTTTTGAGTGTCCGCCATAGAGTAACCTTGACGAAGCCACTCGACGGCAGCGGAGGAAACCTCTTTAGTTGTTGTCCCCATCGCTTGCGCCATCTGATTATATGTAGAAATTAGAGCGGCGGCATCTTCTTTCGTTCCGCCTGTAACGATCCGCAGGTCGGTCAGAGCGTCGTTCAGGTCGTATGTAACTTTAATTGCTTTTGTAAATGACCCGACCAAAGCAAGTGTGGCGGCTGATGAAACCAGATATGTTGAGAAAGTCTTGAACTTTCCAACTAAGTGATCCATCGTGCTTCCGCCATCTTCGCCCAGAGAACGGATCGATGCCTTCAGATCTTTGATCCGTAGGTCTGCCTCTTTCAGATTTTTTGAGACATCGCCAACATGACCGGTCTTGGCTCTTCGCAACAGGTCATTGATCTGCTCAATTTCCTTTCTGTACTGTTGCAGCACAGATGGCTTCAAAGAGTCCGTATATCGATCAAATTTCTTTTGCTGGATATCAACAGAAATTGCACTCAACTTCTGCTTGCTGGTGTCCAGCATATCGATTGTGGACTTCAGCTGGGCAACCCGCTTTTTAGCCTCGGATAGTTCGTTCGCCGCCTGCGCATTGCCGGACTTGCTGGCAGACTGAAACAGGCTGTGGATCTCCTGAATCTCAGACTTATATTTCTCAAGATCCATCCCAGAGAGACTGTTGAGGTAAGAAACAAGTTTGTTGTCTTGCGTGACGGCAGACATATTTGTTAATTTTTGTTTGCTGTCGTCGGACAATTTCAAGAGCGCCCTAAGTTGTTTCTCTTGCAGTTTTGCTTCCGCCAGCGCTTTGTCCGCGCCAGAGTTAGATGGACTACTTGCAGACGTCAGCAGTTTTTTCACAGAATCCACACGAGTCTGGTATTGCTTGACCAGATTCGGATCCAAACTATCTAAAAACGCTTGAAGTTGACTGTTTTGGGTCGCCGCGTTCATGTTGGTCTTATGCAGCGCATCTGCGCCAGCGTATTTATCGATAGACTTGAACTCTGACTTCAGCATTTTTGCCTGGTCTGTCGCCTTTTTCAAATCCTGCACAGCATCGTGATTAGACGGGAGAGAGGCTTTCGACAGCAGATCTTGAATGTCACGAATTTTCGACTCGTACTGCGTCAGTGTTTCCGGACTCAGTGTTTTCAAGTACGCACTAAACTGGTTCTGTTTGGTAACCGCTGACATGTTTGCACTACTAAGTTTGCTTGTGTCCAGCATGTCAATGGTTGACTTCAGCTGTTTCATCTGTGCGTTCGCTTCTACCAGGTCTTTTATTGCGTTTGAGTTTCCAGACTGTTTGGCCGACAAATACCCCTTACGAATTTCGTCTATTTGCGCCCTGTATTTGGACAGAGCTCCCGACGGGACCGTCTTCAAATAGGAGGAGAATAGGTTGTCCTGCGCCACGGCAGACAAATTTGCGCGGTGCAACCGGTCAATCGTTGGATATTGCGGTTTTGATTTATTTGCGCCACCAGACGGCTTACCACGTCCGCCGTTCTTTTTTTGACTTACACCCGTAACATTGGCGGTTACATCAATCGTCAGACCCTTTATGTTTCGCAACTGGTCCTGGAGGTGCTTTTTTGTATCAGTGTGAAGCCCGACCTTGAGCGGGAGTGGATTCTTGCCAGTCAGCTGGTTAAGCTGTTTCTGTACCTCTTTGATGATAAGTTCTCCGGAGTCGCCCTCGGCACCGACCGACAATCTGACTACTGGTTCTTGGCTCAATTCTTTCACCTCTCTTATCGATTGCGATACTTGTCCGCAACAGTTGCCTCTGATTGATGGGTGGCATTAAACTCGTTAACCGCATCCTCAATGATTGGCTCTGGATCTTTATGTGTGCGGCTGCGCACATTCGTCCCAGCACTAGGCCAATATCCATAAACAGGGGAGGAGTCCCATCCGCGTATGAATAGTGTTATGATGTTGTACGCGCCGTTCGGATAAATGTTTGGTTGCAAAGAGGGGCGACGTAAATCGTCGGAGTCAATCGTCAAATCTACATAAAATAATAGCGGGTCGCTGTCATTTTGGCGCAGTTCTCCAATATTGATCTGATCGACACCGATAGAAGTCAGTCCAGCTTCTTGTAGACGAGCGACCAATATGTTGCGGAGTTCTTTAGCCTCTGATTTGATAGCAGCTAAGTCTCCGGAGTTAACCTGCGATAAAGAAATATTCTGGGATGCAAGCTGCCTTTTGATTTCAGCTTGGCCCTCAGCAGAGTGCATCCATTCACTGATTTGCTGTTTCAGAGGTTTCGACATGTTGATCGTCCTCCTTTAACAGCAAGTCCAGAATTTTGTCCTCTTCCATGCTGGCCATCTTGGCAATCGCTTCATGTAGCTGCTCTGCGTCAAACCCCTGCAAGCCATTTATAGAGACTGTCATAGCGGACATCATAGTATCGATTTTGTCCATTAACTCGCTGGTCCGCACGGCCTGCGTGTTTACTGTCATATTTGCGACATGACGCACCTCGCGGGAGATTGCGGACATTAAATCCGAGATCTGATGAGGAGAGACGATATCAAATACCTTTTTTATCAGATCTGTTTTATAAATGATTGTATAAAGTCGTTCAGCCCCAAGATCTGGCTTAATATTTGTAAAGTAGGTCAAAATTGCTAGATTCCACGCATACTGTTGCATCAAATCAGAATAGATCATGGTCCCGCTCTCGTCTTCAGTAAACGCAGCTCCAACGACCAGATCGACCAAGTCTCTCGCCTCTGACAGCGGTAGCATAGTACGGACTTCGATTTCGACCACGTTATCTTCGATTCCAAATTGAATTGTTTTGGTGTCGGACGGCCTACCGTACAGACCCAAAACCTTGTCTAGTGCGCGCATAGAAACTTTACTCATTTTAGCTCCTCATCTTTCACAATAAATGCTTGCCCAATACAGATGCTCTCCGCAACATCTTCAGGTACATCCAGACCGAAGTTGTCCTTAACATACTGTATGGCCAGTTGTTTGAGCTGGCCTCGGTTCTTCTTATAGGTGGCAAACTCTAAAATCTTCCGCCAGGTAGACGGGTGGTAAATGGCGAACTCTATGCCGCGACGGATGCAGGTGCCAATCAAAACCCCTTGAAATTGAGCCAACTCGATGAGGACCCACATGTTACGCTGATACGTCACACCTTCCATCACAACGACATCCGGTTTGATGTCTACAATCAGCTTTGACACACCCTTACATGATTCTTTGAAGCGTTCAGCAGGTGTTCCACTACCGACATCGAACTCCAGTAGGCCATGTTTTTTAAGTTTTCCGTTGGTGTATACAGACCACCCGGTTTTTGCAATCGCTTGGTCAAGGGCTAAAATCTTCAATTCGTTCACCCCCAACCACAAAAAAATAGAGGGTAGGCCGTTAAGACCTACCCTCTTCTAATTTTAGATTGACTGCGTCCACGGCATCTGCAATGGAAACCGGTCGGAACCCAAGTATCGCAGTCATCTCATCCATGCTATCCGAAAAGAGCGTATTTTTTTCCTGTTCGCTAGCAGGGGAGGGGAGTTGTTTTTGTGGTCCTCCTCGTCCAATACGCACCAGCCGAATATACTCAGCATAGCACTCCGGGCAACAGGCGACGGCTCTCCAACTCTCAGTTCTACGGCAATAAGCGCAAGAGTAATATCGCTTAGGCCCACCGTCTTTGCCGTTGTGACAGTTAGGATTGCGGCATGTCGTATTCGCTATCGCAGTTGCCATCAGTCGTCGGTAATGTCCTCTTCGTTGTAAGTATACAGACGCCACAGGTTCTTGCTCTCACCGCTGCAAACGGAGGTAAGTGCCTCAACAGCCACATTCTGTACAGCAGCCTGATCGCCCAGAGACAGATCAAGTTCGCCGGAAATCTTACCCTTCTCCATCACGACCTGGAGGGGCACATCCAGCTCGGTACACAGGTCGGTAAACCAGGCATCTACAATGACGCGACCCGTCATGGAGAACTTGTTTGCGTCGTTGTCGATCTGCTTGTACTTAGTGAACTTAGGATTGTAGTCCACGATAACGGTGTCGCCAGCCTTGAACTTGCCGGTGGGCAGGGTAATCTCCTTGCTTGCAGCATCGTACTTGAATGCGGTGGCGGAAGACTCGGCGGCCTGGGTATATGACACGCCAGGCATACCATTAGCGTCGGCGGCGTAGATAAACTTAACCTCGTTACCCTCGTCGCCCTGTGCCTTGTGGGGCAGAACAACCTTTTGGCCGTCGGAAGTCACCAGTTCGGCTCGCAGAGAAATGCCGGTCCCATTGGCAACCTCGACCTCGTCAGAGCCGACCTGCATAGCGATATAGCCGCTGTCGATTGCACCGTTTGTACCGTTGAACCCAGCTACCTTGGTGGTGTCGAAGGCGGCCAGATGAGCACCGTCAGAGCCGTCAGCATAGACGGTGTTCTGAGAGCCGGTAAACTGAGCGGTCTGGAAGTCGTTCAAGGTGACGCGATGCTCGCCGGTCGCAATGTCATTGACACGCATCCGACGAATCTTTTTCAGAGCGTACTTCATTATTTTTATCCTCCTCGTCATTTGCTCCAGCGCAGATCGTCGCTGGAAATTGAATCTGCTTTTATCTTGCTTGTGTATACACCGGTCAGAAGTGCTTTTACGCGCATCCCGTTATTGACAGCGTCTCCGCCGTTCAACATCGCGTACACACCAAAATCCATCATTGCACCCATAGAAGATGTTGCTCCGCTGAACAGTAAGGTGGCAACAGACTCTCCGAGATACTCAATGTCGTCGTGTTTTCGCTTTCGTTTGAGTCGCTTTTTCTGCTCAGACCGGGTGTCTTCAATTAGCATCTTCTTAGCCATCGGCGTCGCCGGGTTGATCCGTTTTACATTGTCCAAACGGTTAATTGCGCAGACAAAGTCATGGATTAGTTCGAACTTATCCTCCGAAAAAGCCCAGCCAGAATCCGACTGGTCATAGATCTCGAATCCATTTAGAACCACACGCAAATTGTAGGATCGTTTGCCTAAAAAGAAAGACAAGGCATCCACAATCACCTGTTCGGAGAACGCCGCTCCGCCACAATCTTCGGCAGTAGCTGTCAATCGTTTCTCCTTTACGTCTATCCATTTTAAGCAAAAAACAGTATACGGAGACACATCTTGATAATCAATTCCGTGGTCATCCAGCCACACCATATTGTCATACGGCTCTGACATCATCGTGATGACATACAACCAATATAGATCCTCGCAGTGTGCTCCGTCCCCCAGCTTGATCACATCTCTCATTTTTGGGTGCCGCACAAAAAAGCTGTCAGACAAAGTTAAGTCCTCGCCGGACAGCAAAAATAATTTATTAAATTGATAACGCATAAAATTACCTGCACGCTGGTACGTTTACGCCTGTGGTCTCAAACACGATCTCACGGTAGAAGTGTTGCTCGTCCAGGGTATATTCACGATTACTTACAATTTCCAACGGACCAATCCCGAACTTTGTGGAGCCGTTCAGCACGCGGTCTGCTCTTGCACTTAACAAGTCGACCCGATTAACAGATTCTCCTGACACTTTCATAATGTTGGAGTGCGAAACCGCTCTTACGGTTAACCTGACTGTCCGAAGAAGTTTGTTGCCGCGTGTCAGATTTTCTACATTAACCGTTAAAGTTAGATACGCCTTTGTTTCCTGCTCGGTGGCCGGAACACGTCCATACGGGAAAATGCGCTCATACACCAGTTCATCCGGGAACTCGAACTCACTGGCTGGATCAAGCAGAGCAACGATCCCAGCATCCTCAAGCAAGCTGTACATCAGTTCGGTTTTGTAGTCTCCGATTTCAAAGCTGTTCACGTCAGACTCACCACCTTAATTACCTTCTCGCCCTTGACGATATTTGGGTCGTCTGACGCAGCCGTTAGCCTGATAGAAAGACCGACAGGGGCACTACGATCGACAGTGACTTGTGCGGCATTTCCAACCCGTACAAGATGGACATACGGTTTGAGTTGTTCAGCAGCGGTGAAGTCCCATGTGAACACGACGTCGTCCGGCGCTCCATCGTAACTTGCAGTATATTTGCGACCAAATACAGGCCGGAGTTCATCCGGTCCCGTTATGACAACCTGATCCGGCGTTGGCATATCCGGCGTTGCTCCCTCACGGTAGTCACAAATCAACATATCGATGCGGTCTGCCTTGGCATTGTAGGCATCGCTTACAGCACGCAGTACCAACAGATGCCCGCCACCGTACGATTGTGTCACGGGATCAACGTCGGTCACCTTGTAGACGTCCAGAATTTGGCGGCCATCTCCGTCATAGAGTTGGGCGACTGCAAGGCGTTTGTCGATAAAAATCTGCATGGTCTGATCGTCCAACTGCATATAAAGCCTGTATTGGCTGTTGGTATCTGTCAGCATCGAACCGTGCTGAACGTCCGTAGAGTAGTTGCCTGAATCAATCACACCCCAGCGCTCCACGATGCTCCCATCAAAAGTCTGAAAGCGAAACAGGTGATTGCACTCCCAAGCGATGCCTGTATAATGCAGGACCGGTGCCGACGGCACCTCGACTACAATCCAGTGCCGGTTATCAAACTCCAGCATATCTCCCGTCAACAGTTCATCTCCTGGCATCGCAATAATCTCATACTTATAGGATGTCTTGGTCTCTACTGCGATCAGTGGCTGCGGTTTGCCGTTCCGTGTAGCCTTTGGCTTTATATTAGCTGACGACGGTAGGTCAAGCGCAAGCCGCCGCTGGTTCTCCCTTACAAACCTGTCGTGCTCCGTAGAGACTCCATTGCCGCCCTGAATCGCCTTAAAATAGGCCATTGAGTCCATTCGGCCACCGCCTATTCTACCGTTGCAGAGTTGATGGAGATAAAATCACCAGTCTCACGATCAACATTGCGGTACGTATCTAACAGTTTTTCGTTCTGCCGTTGCACATTCTCATACAGCTGAAGGAACGACGACCGCGCGTTACTTGGGTCAAATACTCTGAGTTCCGTACCAGTGTAGTTGACATTCATCGTCTTAATGCGGGAGATATCTTTGTCCAGATAATACTCATACATGAGAGAGGACAGCAAGAATACCTCGTTGCGCGTCAACTCGATGTTGAAAGAGAAGGAGCCTTCGTCGATATCGGTTAGATCGACAGACGGTCGTCCATCCATCATCATGCGGTCGATGGCATCTTCCAAGTAATTCCTCGCACGTTGTCGGGCCAAAGCCAGTGCCTCATCATCGCTCAGATGAAAATATTGGAAGAAGTCTCGGTCCTCCTCGATGCGTCGCAAGAAACGGTTGATGGGTTCCAAAAATGGTGTTCCCATACCACACCCCCTTACTCGCTCTTCTTAGCAGTCTCTTTGGGCGCTGTTGTTTTGGACCGCGCAGCGGACTTTGTTGGCTTAGGGGTGTCTACCTTCTGACTCATGTATTCCTCCATCATGCGGCGCATAGCCTCCATGCTAGCCTCCAGTTCCGCAATTCGCTGATCCTTATCGGACTCGTCCTTATCCTCATGGGGTGTCAGAATGATTTTAGTCTTTCGCTGATTCTTGGCGAACTCCTGACGACGAGCCTCCATCATGGTCGCGACTTTGTTTGAGATATCCGCACCAGCGTTAACAAGTCCCATATAGATGCCACGAATGCGCTCGAAGTAAGCGTCGTTTTCGATACTCAGGAGCTTCTGCATCCCGTCCAGTGTGGGGCTCAGCAGAATGTCCCGGATCTCACGGTCGGTCAAAATCGTCTGCCAAGCAGGAACGCGGATCTCCTCGTAGATCTCCTCACGAAACTCTGGCTCAGGCCACAGCATACCAATGCGCAGAGCCTGGCTGTTGCTGTTGATGACCGAAATCTCGTCAATAGTAAAAGGGAGAGATCCGGGATTATCCTCGGTGCCACCCGGGATTAGAAAAGAGTCGTATCTTGTGCTTACAGCCACGGGGCTACTGCAATAGTTCAAAAGCAGATAATTGCGTGTTTTAGAAATACTCATATTTCCTCCTAAAATTAAGAACGGAATTTGTCTCGTTCAGTCGGATAAATGTAATCCTTGTAATAATTCAATTCTTGAGTTCCTTCATATAACCAAAACTTTGATTTTGTGTGATGATTTATACCGACACAGATGTATCGAAACCCGTGAAACTTCAGCGCACGATGTAACCGCGCAGAATAGCAGAAAAATAATTTCCCAATCATAGTCGCCCTCTTAAAAATGCGGGGGCCGAAGCCCCGCTCGCGATTAGCCGCTAATGACGACCTTGCAGACGTTCTCCAGGGTGTCCTTGTTGAAGGAATAGCCGTAGGTGAAGTCAGCAATCTTGAGGTTGACAACCTCCTTGTTGTTATCCATGGTCTCGTAGGTATGAACCTCGCCACGCATATCCAGGGTGCCGATCTTGCCGGCAATACCGAACACGCGCTTATCAGGCACAAGCAGGCCGCCAGTGGCCAGCTTCTTAGCACCGGAGATGGGGAACAGGTTCACACCGTCGTACATACCCAGACGGCCAGTGCGGTGGATCTCGTCCAGCATGGAGTCAGAGTCGAAGCCGGGCAGCTTGGAGATCTGCTGTACATACTTGCTCAGAGCCACAATGACGCCGTCGCCCTCGGCGCGGTCGTTCACATACAGGGCAAGGGCCTCGGCGGTGGCCTGAGACACAGTCTTGCCAGCCTCGTTGATGTAGTTCTCAGCGCCCATGGAAATACCGGCGTCAATAGCACCAAAGATGTCGGCAAACCGGGCGTTCTCCAGCGCACGCATAGCGTAGTCGGTCAGGAGAGCCACAGACTTCCAGCCGTTCTTGCGCAGATCGACATAGGACAGCTTCGTTTCGAGCTGCTTGTTCTTCCACTGGGGCTTCAGTACAGAGATGTCCAGGTAGCTGGCGGGCACGTTGCCACCCTTCGCAGCCTCATGGGCCACCAGGGTGTTCTTGATGGGCTCCACAGTGGCCTCATAGTCGTCGAACTCGCCGATAGTGCCACGGTCGAACAGCATATCCATCAGCTCGTCGGGAGCATTGTAAAACTCATCATTCACAGTGCGGGTGATAAAGGCAGCAATCTCATGCTCGGGGTCATTACCGGTCTCACCAATCTTGCGGGCCCACTCGTCCAGCTGCTCAGCCACGACCTTCTCTCCATCGTTCATGGCATACTTAGGATTCAGGGTCTTCTGGGCGACCTCATAAATGTTGGCATTCTTAGCCAGCTCAGCAATCTCAATCTGAGTCATAGTTATCCTCCTTAAATAAGTAGAGCCGCCGGAATTAACCGGCGGCTTCAGAAAGCGTCAGGTGGTTTGATCAACCGTTAGCGGCGGCGGTATCCAGTACAGCAATGTGGCTCAGCTTGTGGCCAGCGTCGTTGTACTCGCCAAGATAACGATAAATAGAGGCGGCGGAGGCGGCCTTGATAGAACCGTCGGTGTCGAACTCCACAGTCTTACCGATATCAGAGGTGGCGTTCAGAGAAGTCTCTGCGTCGGTAGCAAACTCCTCGCCGGGGCCAAACTGATACAGGACAACCAGCTCATCCTTTGCAACCTCAGTAAAGTCAGAATCATAATCGCTCATGTTGGTGCGAGCGGCATTGATACCGGTGGGAACGGTGGCCTTCTGCACAAAATACAGGTTAGCAGAGGTAGCGGCCTCGGGCATGTCGGCAGTGCCGTCCTTATAGTTCTTCACAACGGCCACACCGGTCTTCATAGCGGCCTTAGCCTTGAAGGTGGCGTCGGCGGCCTTATTGCCGTGAACAATGATTTCTCTCAGCATAATAAATACTCCTTTTCAAAATGTTTCAGCGGCCAAGCAACACGCGCATAAACGCGGCGTTGTCGGTCTTGTCCTCCTCGGTCAGGTTGGTGCGCTCCGCAACGACCTGCTCGGGAGTCTCTGTCTTTGCGGTCATCTGCTTCATGAAACGCTCAGCGATCTCCATCTTCATGGCATTCTCGTCAAGATTTGCGATCATGGCCTTCAGCTGCTCAGAGGTGTCAACCTCGGCCTGAGTAAACAGCTTGGAGTCCAACATACGCTGCTTGAACGCCTCGCGGTTCTTCTCGGCCTCGGCCTCCAGTCGCTCCTGCTCAGCAGCATCAGCCGCCTCCTTGTAAGGCGTCAGCTCGGCTACCTGAGCCTTCAGATCGTTGATCGTGGCGTTTGCGGACACCAGTGCAGAATCGCGCGCAGTCAGCACATCGTTTACCTGAGCCACAGAGACAGTCAACTTGACAGGCGTTGCATCAGAAATGGTCACCACATCATTCTCGACAGTATAGGTGATCATCTGATAATCCAACTCTGACTCACGATCCTCGTCCTCAAACCAAGCGATATTTTCATTAGGGAAGAAGAATGCGATATAGCCCCAAGTACGGGGATACTTCTGCCGGTACGCCTCGGTGATCTTCACACGCAAATCGCGCACAGTCAGCATGGCAACCTCGGGCTCAGGTTCGCCCTCCTTAGCATTGCTCTCTTCGGACACCTGGGTCTCAGCAGGAGACTCGTCGGCTACCTCGGGATTCTCAACAAGGATGGCATCCGCAGTGGTCTCAGCGACCTCTGGGTTGATATTGGGATTCTTCATGGGTTCCTCCTTACCAGTACATAAATCTTGTGCGAGCGCCTCAGCAATAACTGTCTCACACTCATTGACAGACGCCATGCTCAGAGAACAAGCGTTTGCGCCATAGGCCGGTGTTACACCAGAGCCCAACAGGGCGCGTCCGTCAAACACATAATCAGTCAGCGTTTTCACGCCGTCAGCAAAGGTGAAGGCAGTGGACAGGATCTCCCAAGAGTTTCCAAGCTTTCCCTCTGAGTACAGACGTTTTACAGCGTTCACTACGTTTTTGTTGCGGTTCCAGATTCGATATGTGGCGAATAGACACGGAAGTGTCTTTTTCACGCCGCCTACCTCAACAACATCGTCTTTGATCTCGACCGCCATGTGTGTGCCGACACTCTCTGTCCCGAACTTGACCTGTCCAGTAGCGGGATCGACATACATCTCGTGGCTTCCAAGGTCGGGATTCCCTTGAGCATCCTGGCGATATTTGGCTACAACAGGCATGTTAACCAGAGTCTGTGCTTTATCGATGGCCCCCTCAGAAGGCAACATTACACCATTCAGGTTGGGAGCGTCATAAAAACACACCCGGTCTACCAAGTCGATGTAAGATTGATTTTCCGACAGTTCTACTACCTTACTGGCAAGAACTACTCTTTCGTCCTGATTCATTTTTGCTTCACCTCCTCCGTCACGCCAAAATAACGTCCTTGTGCCTCTAGGGCATCGAAACGAACATTCGGCAGAGTTATATCCTTGTCCGGGTAACTGTCGTATCCCGGGAAAGATACCTTAATTTCGATGGTTTGACCACAGCAAGGGCAAAATACTTTCATATCAGTCACCTCGCCGTCTGATTGTAACCGCCGTCATACGCCTGTTTTGATGGATCGGTTGGATTGGCGGCGGGCGGTCTGCCAGGATCATTTCCGGACGAAGTATACTGAGATGCGTGCGGTGTGAAGACAGCATCATATCCGCCGTCGTTCTCCTGCTGTCGTTTGCTCAACTCGTCATCCACATCCATACCAAGTACTTCGAGGCAACTCTCGTAGCTTAGATTTAGTTTGCTGAACATCAATTCGACAAGGCTGGTTTTCACGTCCATGTCCATTTGCTCTGAGTTCATCACTGTGATCTCAGGAGCATATTCTTGGTCGATGCCCTGCTCTCCTAGGTATAAGACATAATACTTATGTAGGATGTCGGACAGTTGCCTTGAAATAGAATCGACCACCTTCATCAGCTGTTTGAGCGAGATGTTGGCCGTAGAGATTGCTGCGGTGTTTGGGTTCACAAAACCAATGCCCAAGGCAGTGTATTTCTTGCTTTGGTAGAGCGCCACCTTGTCCGCAGGGGTCCCAGTGTTGCGAGGTTCCACATATTCGATTGACTCAACTGCTGGAATGCCAGTGTAAAGCACCGTCGAGTTTGACCAAGCCTTTACCAACTCGCTATGGGCATACATGGCGTAATCCATCCCTTTGCGGGAATAGTCGCTGTTTGGCCCCATAACCTCCTTGCGCAGTTTCTGGATTAAAATGGTTTTTGCTTTGGCTTTGTCGTTGGCGGAATCCGCAGTCTCAATGTCATCTAGTCGGACAGCGGGGGAGAGGGCGCGGAAAAACTGGCTAACACCGTAAGTCATCCCCATGTTGTTGATGCGCAGCACACCAGTTCTGCTGACATCTAGGCGGCAATAAGTCTCGCCGTTTTTGTAAGCGTCGTAGACTTCTTTTGGAAAGTTTGCTTGGACCTCCTTGTCCAGATTCTCAAAGAACAGTGCGCGCCCGTTCTTCATACGAGAGTAAGTTTTGCGTAACCGACTTTTAAACTCGTTCATGTTAATCTGGACGATTGGGTCTCCGTTGATAGACCATGAGGTGATCTCTGCAACGCCAAGAGGATATACGTCGATTACTGCGTTTCCTCCATCGGTACGCAGGTACATAATATAATTTCCGTCGGCAAAGGTGGCTGGTACCGCAGTTGCGATCAGGTTTCTTAGCTTCACAGAGTGGTTAAACTGTTCAACGGCCAATTTGGCGTTCTGGAGCTGCTTGTTTTTGTTACGGCCAGCCGGGTGCTTCCATTGTAGGCGGTAATCCGTGTTGACGTTGCTCTGCACAGCCATATAGGCATTTCCGAATACATCGTCTTTCGCTATGTATTTACGGACTTGCCGGTTAGCCTCCAGTACGCTGCTTAAATTAGTTGTAATGCTGGCTGCCAGTTCATCAATCCGGCTCAATGTTAACGAGTCAGATGAACTGCTTTCGGAAAACCTTGCGCTGTACTGCTGCTTAGAGTGGTCGTAAGTCTTGAGGGCGGACAACATCCGTTCGCTCGAAATACGCTCGACCTCGTCTGTCACATCTGCGACCTCAGTTTGACTATGCGGCATCACAGAAATATCAAAATTGTCATGCACCAAATCACCCCCTTAGTAAGAAAGAGCACACACCAATGATGGCGCGTGCTCAAATTCTGATTCCTCTTCTTTGTTTTCAACAATGTCTTTGCGTCGCTTTGTAGATAGCGCAAATGCGCCAAGACCAAAGGTGTACGCGCGGTCGTCGTGCATACGCCTCTTTTGTTCCTCTGTTAAGCTGTATTGTACGCCGCCGTTCGGCAAATCAAACCGGCACATATAGCTGATTTCGTTGATAGCCAGCTTGACTTGGAGCAGGGAGTTCTCTTCCTCTGGCGACAGGTCATACCGATAGAACTCGCCCTTCTCATCCACCATTTGCAGATAGCCGTTCCCGTCATAGTCTGTAAACTCAATCAGGTCCAGCTTGGCCATTTTTTCGAGCGCATCAAAAATCTGCTTCCGGTACGCCTGGGGGTCGAGCAGATGGACAATAGGCACAGCGTTTGGGTAACGGACGCGGGCTGTTTGGTACTGCTTGTGGTCAGGGTCGATGATACCGCGCCGTACTCGGCCAGTGCCGTCAACCCAGTCCTCCATCAGCTGGTCGGCAATGGCGCTAATTCCGCCTCCGCCAGATCCTGAGTCGATGTAGAACTCTATATTCTCCCAGTCGGCAGCGCGCTCACCATTATAGTCGATCATGGCTTTTTTGATGATTTCAAGCTGTTGAGGCATCGGGAGTGGCGTCTTGTTAGATGTTTCCTTGTCAACCATCGAAATAACATTAGCTACACGAAGACGGAATCCAACATTTTTGTCATCCACCAACTCAAACACACTTAGTACGCTACCGTCGTAGCTTCTGGCAGGATCGTAACATAGGATGAACTTTCTTGCACCAGTGTCATTATACAAAATTGGAGGGCGAACAACGGAGTTACGCATGATAGTATCCATGCGAACCAAGGCATTTTTCCCGCCGCCCTTTCTAAATTTGTTAAACAATTCCCGGTCTGCCGCATCTGGATCGTCCTCCACCGCTTTGGCAACAGCTTCCTTCGTTAAGTGGGCCACAATGGGTTGGCCGTCTACCGTGGAATAGTCCAGTACGGTATTGGCATTGATGTCACACACAAAATAGTTGGGGTCGCCCATCATCATGCGCTTGGCGAACATCCGGTACTTTTCGTAGAACGGATACTCCACGTCGCCAGCGGACGAAGCATACATCAGTTGGAGCGGGAGCCGAAGCGGATCATGGTAGTGTACCTTCTCTGTACCCAGCGAAAAACTGGCGTCCGTATCGGCAAAGTGTTCCACCGCCGCCATCTGCTCGCGTTCCTGCCAGGCGGTCTCGTCGAACATAACGGAGCCGCCTTTACCACGAAGTGCGTTGAAGTTCGTAGACAGGGTCAGCAGCTCAGACCCGTTGAACAATCGGAAACTGTGACCAGCTGGATTGTGAATAAATCCTGTGTCACTCCGGTTGGACTTCTCGACCTCGGCGGCAAACAGATCCGTACAAGTTCGGAAAGACGGGACCCGCTTCAACGCGATGTCCTCGATCATCTTGAACACTTCGATACTCTGTGCGGCGGAGTTCGTTGAGATGTAGAGTTTATGATTCGGGAACAGAAGCATTTTGGCCATGTTGAATACGGAGGCTCCTGTGGTCTTACCGGCGCGTCGGCAGCACAGCCACAACACATACTTGCGCCACCAGCTGTTCATAAAATACCACTTCTGGTAGTCGATCAGCTTGACCCCAAACATAAATTCTGTGAACCAGATCGGGTTCCGCCGTCCTTCATTGACAATTTTGGAATAGTTGTCGTATTCCTCCAGCTTGCGCTGAGACAGCTCCTTGGCCGTAGAAGGGATGTAGATTTCCATAGAACACCTACTTCCTCTTCTTTGCGTTCTCCAAGTCAATAATTTTGTTCTTGCACATCCGTAGCTCTTCCTCGGCGGACTCGGCTCTGGCGGTCAGATCTACGATCATTTGACGCTGATCTTTCACCATGCCAGCGTAATCGTTGGTGTCAAAGGCAAGCTGCTCCATCAGACTTTGATTGCTGAGATCGGCGATCTGCCTCATGGCGGCACAGGTCTTGATGTCGAACAGGTTAGCCTTGATGGCGGAATACCCGTCCTCCTCCATCTCCTTCATTTTCATGCTGAGCGTGTTGCGTCCCGCCTTGGAGCTGTCATTGTAGTTTGACGCGAAGTTGTTGTCCTGAGCAATATTGGACAGGCTCTTCAACAGCTTTGTCTTAGTCTCGCTCAGACTGCGTAGCCGGGATTCGTCAGCGTGGACCTTACACAGCTCTTCGTTGATCGCGTCATCGATCTTTTTGATTTGCAGGTGGATCTGAGTCGCCTGGATGGCCGCCTGCCGTTTGTGGCTATCCTCCCGGATCCCGTCGGAGTCGCAGTAGCCAGCCAGGACATTGAAGCAGTATTTGCGGTCCTCGTCGGAAAATCCGCCGATGTCGAACGGGTCGTAGCCGACCACAGACACTGCGTACCGCATATTCTGCTTGTCCTTGCTCGACCACCTGGCTTCGCGCTCCTCACGCACGACCTCCTGAGTCTTATAGAACTCGCCGTCGATAATACTATCAATAAACGACTTGTTCTTGTACTGAGCCATGGAAATGTTGCGCCCATACTCTCCAATGGTAAAATTGGGATCGCGCTCAGCCATACTGCGGTACAGCGCCGCATAGAATGGCCAGTCCATGATGGCGCACACAGATTTCAGTGATGCGTCAGTGGAATGGGTCCGCTCCTTGGCCGCAATGAAGTATTTTTCCACGCAGTCGCGGCAGAACATGACGAAGTGATCGTCCTGCACCCACATGGAACTGTGGCGGCTCTTAAAGAATTTGCTTTCCGGCTTGTCCTCACCACAGCACATACAGCGATAAATAGCCGCTTCGGATTTGGTTTTTCTAACGCGGGGCGTATCATCGCCCCCTTTCTATATTGAAGCAAAAAGTTACTCAGCAAATGCGATTCCGAAATTACTGTGTCGTTCCAAAGAGTGCGTCCCAATTTTAATGAACTTCCAAGAACTTCCGTAATCATCGCATACAGAAAACGATGACTCACGCATGAAATGAACAAACCCGTCTGGATCGTCACCGAATTTTAAGTCAAAATTTTCTGCGCATTGAATCTTTTCCCAGTCGGACAGGTTTGTTTTACCGTGCAAAACATGGTCCAAGTTCAACGAAAAATAGTATATGCTGTACGGGATCTGCGCAATTTTAGAGCAAGAAGATAGCCTGTCGATGTTCTCTCTCTTGCGTCGATTTCGGTCTAGGACGCTGTCTGGGCTTGGAGTGCGGATCTGTGTTTCCGTATAGTACGGACGAGCATCGAGGTCCATTTCTTGATCTGCTACGACGGCGTCGTCCGGAACAAACACGCCGTCCGTATCCGTTAGGTGGACGATTTGACAAATATCCGATTTGCGGTAGATACTTCCCATGAATTTTTGAACGTGAGACCATACGGATTTTACGATTTTGTCTGGGGATATGAAATCTTGTGTTAAAATATCGCCGTGAACAACGTGGAACTTAACAGTTGAAGAAGAAAAGATACGACTTAAAACGGTAGAGAGGCTGGTTTCATCTGTGGGGCCCTCCACAATGAAAAGCATGACTTTTTTCTTAGCCATCATCTGCCTCCAACAGGCTGTTTTCTTCCGACGAAATCAGCTGCATATTTCGACCGACAACTCTCATCGCATGAGCAATTTCAGAAGTGTTGGTATCCTCATAAAGAGCTGTTCCACGATCACTGCCCAAAATCACTTCGCGCAGATACATGGATCTCAAATTGTTTGTCGCCCGCACGCTTTTGATGCGGGCATAACGCGCTTTCGGATCAGTTGTTGTGAACATAATAGAATCGCTCTCAAGCGTCTCCAGCGGATAAAGATTGTGCGAGGTAAAGATCAGCTGTCCTTTTCCTGAATTTTGCATAATGCGGAGTAGTTCGCCAAGCAAATATTCATAGATCCCGGAATCTAGTTCGTCGATAGCAAGAGTGATTGCGGGGGAGTTATATGCGGCAATCAATAGGTGCAAAATGGATGTGATTTTCTTAATGCCCTCAGATTCATATTTTAGCGGCAGCAAATGCGTCTTCCCGTGTCCATCTGCAAGTTCTCTGGCTAACTGGACCTTGATTCCTTTGGTTCCGTCCTGCATCAGCTCGGAACCGAGTTCCATCAAAGACAGCTTGACACCCGGAATAATTTTGCAAAGGACTTCACTGATCGTTGAAATGACCTGCTGTATTGTCTCAAAAAAACGCCCAGGTACTACGGCGGCTTGGTCAATCGGTAGGGGGAAGAGACCTCCAGAAGTTTCTGTGCGGAAATTAACAGGAATTGCAGCATCGAGTGAAATTAAGCCGTTGTTCCGGTTTAGGATCACAAACAGGGATGTTCTTGCGTAAAAATTTAATTCAAATAACGGTTGCACTTCATCATCATTTTTCTGTGCTACTTTTTGCAACAGCTCCAAAAATTCAGGAGAAAAGAAAAATGAACGACTCTCTTTTTGGCACAACAGTTTTGTCACTCTCAACTCGTCCAGTTCAGAATTTTTCTTTGTGCCGAACAACGAGTCTTGTTTGGCCTTTGGAAAAAATACTGCGTCCTGCGTTTGGTGCGTGCAGGAAAAAATTGTATTGAGGCGGGACTGTTTATGATTTCTGTCTGTGGAACATTTGATCGTTTCATCGATGGCGTCCTGTGTAAAAACAGCAGAGTAGATTAGTCGTCTTGTGTAGGAGACCTGATGATTCACTAAACCAAGGACGCTGAACTCAAATGTCAATTCCGCAGTATCTTGTCCGTAGGCAATACAGTCAGCAAGTGCAGTTCCAACTGTTTTTCCGGACAGCAATCTTTTTAGTATCTCCAGGGCATCGATAAATGTTGTTTTTCCGGACCCATTTTGTCCGTAAATGCCTAGTACATCGGACCTGGGGGCAAAAATATTCTCGCTGTAATTACAAGGAAATCGAATTTCGCCCGACGCAACATTTCTAAAATTTTGAATGGTCGCCCGCTGTACTCGAATGATTGGAGCACTACACATCAAAACCACCTCCGAAATATAGTATACCGCATTTATTTCGAAGTATCAATATAGAAAATTATAAAACAGAATAAAAAATTCGTTTTATTGTTGTTTGATGCGAATTAGACCGTGGTTACATAACATGAGAAACCGCGTGCCGTCAGGTCATCCTGTACTCGCTCCGCGTTTTCCCGCTTTGAAAAAGCTCCGACCTGCACCTTGTAGATGCCGTCGATTTGGCGGACATACGCCTTCGCATACCCAGCCCCGATCGTGTCGTTCATCGCACGGATCTTGTCACGCAGACGAATTGCGTTGGCCTCCTTGCTGAACGCACCGGCCTGTACTCGGTAAAGGATCTGCTGCTTGAGGTATACCGCAACCACACTGTCAACAGGACGGCTCCATGCGGTCCCGACCTTAGTTTTTCCATCGACCATCATACGGGCGCTTCCGCCGCCGTCGAGATTGATGGCGTAATCGCAGCGCATCTCGACCAGCATAGACTTCAGAGCTGTGAAGGTGATGCCGGGGTCATCGACCACGATCATCAGTAGTGTACCATTGCGCAGCGCCATGACAGTGCGGCGCGCCTTATAGCTGATCTCACTCCCAGTATTGGTCTCAAACGGCTTGCCATCTACCACCAACACAGGGTAGCCGCACACGAAATCGTGGTACTTGCCGGATTCATATTTCCCGTACTCAATTTTTGTACCACCGTTGATGCCAAAGCCGTACGCATTGTTGGGGTCCACAGAATACTCCCTGCCTTCGTCTACAATGGTAAAAATAGAAGCGCCTGTGGAGGTGGCAAAGAAGCCAGCGTTAGTCAGAAGTTGCGGCTTGCGCTCCTGCCGTTTGTAAAATTTCTCCAAGGACTCTTTGGGCTGGGCGCACATGGCGATGTCCAACTTGTCGATGTCAGACAGCGGGATCTCAGCGATGGTGACATAGTTATACTTAGCGTGGGTATAAACCTTCATAGTTACACTCCTTCAGAAAATAGAAAGGGCGGACACGCATGGCCGCCCATGATCTGGTAACGGGGGCAGGACTTGAACCTGCGACCTTCGGGTTATGAGCCCGACGAGCTACCTACTGCTCCACCCCGTGATAGGGGAGGGGTGTAGTTCCCCTCTGTGTGTCCGCCATACGGTGGGTTGGAGCTGGCGGAAGGGATCGAACCCTCGGCAAGCTGCTTACGAAGCAGCTGCTCTTCCTACTGAGCTACGCCAGCATAGGAAGAAGCCCGACACATCAGGCCCCTTCAGGTGTTGTCCGAAGACGACCACCGCAATTCAAGTTGTCAACATACACAATAGAAGAAAGAGGCGAGCCGTCCTGTTGGGGGGGGACGGCTCGGGTTCCCACTTTTTTATCCAATTGTCGTGTAGATCACCCGGCGCAGGCCGTCATCTTTGTCATACATAAAGCTCTTGCACTGGCGTTTAGAACCGTACCCACAGTTTGTGGTCCACTGGCTCCGCGCCACAGCAGACGGGATGCGCTGAATCCGCATATTGTACTGTTCCATTAGAACCTGTTCGCTGTGCAGGTGCTGGAGCATGACCTCTGTGTACTTGACTGATGACCACACAGAGCGCGCTTCATCAGCAATCAGCTGCGGAAGCTTTTTCAGGTCGCCGTCGTGGGCGAATACAAACAGGGTGGATCCCCACACATAGTATTTGCGGGGCAGGGGAGAGTAGTCTACATTCACATTTGCGTCATCCCGGAACCAAGCAGCCACATATTTGGCAAGCTGGAAGCCGGTCACCTTGTCGTGGTTGCCCGGTACATAGATCACATCCACCGGAGCTACCTCGCTCAGGCGTTCGATCCCTTTTACGGTCATACCATACAGATGTTCACACGCATCGTAGTATGGTAGCTCGCAGTCTTGAGGCGTGCCCTTTGTGGTAGTGCCCGTCGGTCCGTCCGCATTGGCCTGATCCCCGCCGATTGTCAGCACGATCTTTTCAACATGGTCCGACCGAATCTCAGACATCACATCATCGATCACGCGGTTCCAAATTTCCTCTGCAATCTTGCAGTTGTATTCGTTCCCGCTGCTGAACACGGTGGCCAGCAAATTGTGATGCAGGTCGCTCACAGGAAGTACAAGCAATTTGTCCCCCACGACATGGCGTGCGGCCTGTACCGCAGGCTTCACACACTCATGCGGAAGATTCGCCAGCCACTCCTCGATGTCATCGTCGGTCACTGCGCTGGTTGTCATCGGAGAGACCGTGATCCGGGAGGAGCACATACGTCGGGAGCCGGAAGGGGAATCCCAGAATGAAGAACGTGCCTGAACCAGTTTGAATTGTGCGGGGTCATACCCGTGCGCCCTCAGCAAAAAGTCAGCATCGTTCAGGTCGGTTCCGTCTGCAACCTCAAATTGGCGTTCGCTTGACGCGGTGCCATCTGTGTTGAGCGATACAGCGGTGCGAGTCCCATCGGCGACATCGGTATCTGGCCGGTTTACCCAGCCAGCATCAATGTACATAGACAGCAACGGCCACGCCTTTCTTACAAACTCGCGGTTGTAGTTGCCTCCGTGGTCGTTCATAAAGTCGACCACATCCGCCCACTCGGTCTGGTCATTGGGGTCTTGCCGCCGCAACAAAATCTCGTACAGGCCAGCCAGATAATTATTGTCGGCCAAAGAAAAATCACTCCTATTGAAAAGCGGGTGGCGCTCATGCCACCCGCTCGCTTTATTACATTTTGTCCGCCCAGGCAGACATCTCGCCCCGGTAGTTGTGCGTTAGGTGACACACTTTTGCCCAGGGCTGAGGCTTGAAGTGGTCGATGCAGGTTTGAAAGCCGGAGCGGCTCTTGTCCGCCAAATCCACCTGAAGCAGAGATCCAATCACAATCACCTTGCAGTCGTCGTGACACCGGGAAATAATGGTCTTCAACTGGTCAACGGTGGCGTTCTGTGCTTCGTCGATGATGACCGCCTTGCGCTCATAGTCTTCACCACGCATATAGACATCGGTCAGCGGCGTGATGAACCCGGTCCCATTCTTCTGGTTCGCCATACTGTCATCGTTGATACAGGTATATGGGTTCTCGCCCAGTTTCAACAGAGTGTTGTACAGCGGGGCGTGATAGAATCGGGTCTTTTCGCCCAGCGTCCCCGGGAGAAACCCAACGCGCTGTTCGGTCTCTGCGGTGGGGACCCGTATATACAGCACCTCGTCACAGACTTTGTGGTAACAAAGCAGGCAGGCCGCCCCAACCGCAATGGTGGTTTTACCGCTGCCCGCAACAGCTTCAGCGGAGATCCATCGGTATTCCGGATTCAAAATTGCCTCTGCAAAAACTTTTTGCTCCTCACCCAAATCGATCCCGAAAAAGGGGTGACCGTCAAGAGTAGTCGGCAGGGGACCGTGGTCCTCAGCAGGACACATTTTCTTTTTGGTGCTTGCCAAAATTAGCAACTCCTCTATCAGAGAATTTGGTCTACCAGACCGAGGGCCAACTGATCGTTGGCGTCCATATACCAATCTTTGTCTTTCTGCTTTCGGTAGGTCTTGAGATCCACCTTAGTGCGGGACAGCAGAAAGTCGCGCATCTGCTCTTCCATACGGTCAAAATGCTTTGACGCACTCTGAATCTGTTCCATTGTCCCGTCCAGCCCAGCATAACCGGAGTGCCACATTGCATGGGAGTGCGCGGTAGCAAATCGCTTGTGACCAGCCACCAGAATGCAACAGGCGGCAGACGCGGCAAAACCCATATTGTAGGTGTATACCGGCGTCTTACTGGTCAGAATGGCATCGATCAGCGCCAGCATCTGATAGGCAGACCCGCCGCCAGACAGAATCCGCAGGTGAATGGGGCGGCGGTTCTCAATCTCAAACCCGGCACGCTCGTCCTCGGCGTTCCAGATCAAGATCTTCTTGGTAAGCTCCACAGTGTTCTCGTCCACCGCAGAGTCCAGCCAAAGAACACGATCCTCCAAGTTTTGATAGTAGGTCACCAGCGTAGGGTCGGCAAGCTGGAGGTTGGCCTCCGTGTTCGGCATCAGCATGATGTCAAGCAGATCTTCCATGCCGCACCTCCTGTTTCCCAGAGTTCCGACAGCGCTCCAGAAGACGCAGCGCCGCAGGTTCCTCGGCCATGAAGTATTTCTTGTTGCGTGTGGGGCGCGAGATGTACCGCTGCGCCCTATGCTCTCGCAGAAACATAGCTTCCTCTTTGGTGATAGGGATCACTAAAATCATCCTTTATAGTAAATTCGGAGGGCTACACTATGCAGACTCCGTTTTTCCCTCCACAATATGATTGTGGTTGTTTCCTGCGAAACCCTTGCGCCCCAAAGGTTACAGCTGTTTTTGCCTGTAAAGACAATGTTTCCGAACAGCCGGAATCCATTGAGGCCCAAAGGTTTCAAGGTTTTTTCTAAATGTCCACGCTTTTTCGAAGTCTCGACAAATCTCTGCAAAGTGTCCGCGATAGAAAGACAACTATGCAACTTGTTTGTGCCGCCGCAGCTTTTCACTGGCGGCCTTTTGCTGTCTTCTGGCCTTGTCGGCGCAGTCCTTACACATCACCTGTCTGTTGCTCTCCCGGACGAACCGCGTCCCACACTTCACGCACATACATGAGTTGGCATCTAGATTGTGGCGGATATTGTCCAGGATGATGCCCCCAAAGCACTCCCAGAACATGCGCTTACGCTTGGTTCGCTTATCGATGAACAGGTGCTTGACCAGTACGTCCACAATGAAGCGCCGGTCTCCGTACACCGCATCCAGCTCGTCCATCATTTTTTGGTACGGCCAATATGTAATGTGGTTCTCGTCTTCGCCGCGCAAGATAGTGGATGTCATACGCTGTGCGTGGTCCTGGTACACCTCGATAATCTGCTTCGTGATCTCGTTATTCGGCACCATAGGGCTGTGCATCAGCATGTGCGGGTCAAACTTGCCAAGCTCGCGCCGGTCGAACCTAAGCCGCGATCCATAGATCAGCTTACTGAGCCGGTTGACAGGACTGCTGGTGTATGGAGCCACTTGTCCGTCCTTTTTGTCTTTGGCGTACAGGAAGAAGCGGGGGACCTTACCTTTGGACAGGGGCTGGATGATGTTATTGATGGACTTGGGGCGGGTCAAGCGAAACAAGGTTTTGGCGAAATCTCATTCATACCCTCGGTTTCCCGATATTTGAAAAAGGGGAGTAGACCATATCTTCACCCGGCTCAGAGCCGGGGGCTGGCGCTTGGGCACCCAGAGTTTCACTGGACGCCTACTTCCTTACGGAATGGTCGTTGCACCCCCGCCCATACAGAGCGAAGGCACAGGATCGGCATGGCGGTTGTGTTTTTTTTATCGCTGGACTCGGTGCCCCTTTCCTCTCGTACGAGTGGCTTGAAACTCATCCCAACCATCGACTTTGACAGAGGACCAAGTATCGGCGCTTAGAATCATGTTCACTGGTTTGTACGGAATATTCAAAGCGGCCATAATATCTCTTGAAGAATATCCAGCTATAAACATAGACTTGATTTCAAATGCTATTTCTGGAGTAATAACGTCGGTCTTGCGCCTAACGATTCTTCCGGTTCTCACCGATGACATTTTTGCCTTAGTTTCGTCGGATAGTTTAGTCCCTGTCATACGTTGCCTGTTTAACTCTCCGACACGTTTGCGAGCCTCATCCGGGCAGAACCGAACCAGATTATTCTCATGCCCGCCGTCCTGTATATTAAAGCACAACCCAGTTTCTCTTGCTTTAGCGATATAATATTGCTCACGTGAGTCGAAATCATCTGTACATACCTCTAACACACGGAACAGAAAAGACAACTCGCGGTATAAGTTCCAGCTTTCTTGCAGATGATGATTACTGTGTTTTCTGTTTCTGAGTAACCATCTGTGATGCCAGTAACGCCTCATAAAATTTTCTTTAGTCTGCCCAACATAAACTGCCCCGTCTTTCATATTTTCTATTGCATAAATACCTGTTTGATGTTTGTATGTATCGCAATCAACAAAAATCATACTAATTTCACCTCCTTGTTGACGTTTTGTTTGCAGATTTTGTTTGTTTTATTGCCAACCGCTTTAGCTTTCCCTGTTAGCGAAGCACAAGCCTCACACCCGGCGTTTGCCGGTTCACCAGCTTTGTCACGCCCGTTACCGGACGCGGTGACAGACCTCTATCACAAAATTGTTCTCCATGACCAGCCACTTGACTGCTTCCAAGTTGGGTTTCTCCGCCCTATTGAAAATTTTGCTGATGTTGTTGCTGATAATTCCGATGTTGCCGCCGGTGTATGCGGCGATCATGCCGTCATACATAGCCTGCTTGTCCAGCGGCTTAGCCCCAGCCTTGGCCATGTTGTAATAGAGTGGGACCACATCCTTTGTATTGCGCTTGGCTGCCTCAATCAGCACCTTGTTGGCGACCACCAGCGCTTTATCTCCGTCGCACGGTTGAGCTCCTGACCATATCATGACCATGCGGTTTCCCGTTTAGGTCCAGCGCGCTTCCGTTGCGGGGAGTTCCGCCCCGCCCGTACACTACTCGGTTACTGGCCGCCGCCCGCGTGGGGCACACGGTTACCCTTTCGCTGGTCGATTGACGACGCCGTGGATGGCACCGCACAGGATTGCGCTCGCTTCCCCTGTTAGCCGCCCGGTTCATCCCCATTTCCTGAGACTACCGTAGCCCGGACGACACCCGGCATGTGCCGGTTCACGCTGTTTTATATCCCCGGGTTTCCCACGGGGTTCGACTGCGACGAACTAATCGAATTGAAGTACCTTAGAAATCAGGTCATGTGCACTGGTGTACACCCCATCTGTCACAAACCAGCGTTTGTACTCTGGGTCCGCACCCGCCACGTTTCTGCGGATGCAGTGCTCCACATACAGGTGCGGGCTCCGCAGGCAGTCCAGCTCCTGTCCAGGCTCGAACAGGGAGCAGTGAATCTCACCGTTCTCCAGCAGGCCACTCGGCTCCTTGTCACCCAGAAACAGCCACTGGCAAAATGCGTACATATCTGGGATCAGGAAGGAGTAGTACCCGTCCACGTCCAGCCGTCCCGCCCAACTAGCTCGCTCAATGCTCTTGCGGACGTCCCGCAAGGTGTCGCGGGTATACTCATCCTGCAACAGTTCAGGGTAGAGGTACAAGGACTCTTGGAAAGGAGATTTGCGGTCGTTTTCCTTGGTCGCCCCAAATACTTGCAGCATGGTGGCTCGGTCCGATGACACGCACTTGAGCCGCCGCCGGGTCTCCGCGCTCAGCTCCAGCAACTCCTCGTCGGTCAGATCCGGCAGAGTCTGGAGCATTTGGTAGTTGATCTTAGCCTTGTCGAAGGTGTCCGGCTCCACGTTGCAGACGCCTGCTTCGCAACCGTACTCCAAGAAGTTCTGCTGGTACTCCGACCAGTTGGCATAGTACTTGTACATCTTGAACTGGCTCTTAGAAAATATTACCTGTATGTCCTCGGCCAGCACATCGTGCTCCCGCCCCCAGATGTCCGTCACGATGCCGTGGTTTACTGATGGATCCCGTCGGTTGGCCTCCCGGACAAACTTGTCGAAAGGGAAGGCGGCCAACAGACCCTTGACCCAAGGCAGCCGGCACATGAAATTTTTCTTACTCACATCCAGTCGAATCATGCCAGCGCCATCGGTGTGGGGGACAGGCACGCCCATATATTTCCTAGTAATTTCATAGGTTTCTGTATCGATGTGATCCACGTCCCCCCAGACATCGGTTTCCATGTCGTCCACAACAATGGTCTTGGTGATGTCAAATCCATCCCACACGTCTGTGGCGCTGTTGCAGAGGGCGAGGTAGGCGAGGTACTTGTTGGCGTTGATGCCGCCCATCTCGTTGATCCGCTCGATTGTCAGGCCGCACATGAGCTTAGCCCTTACCTGATCCCATGCAGCCTCCCGTATAAATACAGACCGCTTTGTGCGAATCTGCCCCGCCGACGCTGTGAGGAACATATAGCGCTCCCCGTTCAGCGTGAACCCCTGCATCATGATGTCTCGCAGAATTTTGAAGTAGCAGGTCTTGACCACGACTAAGTCAGTCGTCAGCTTGGAGGTCTCCGCCCCGATGGCTCTGGATAGGGAGGACTCGAAGATGGAGATGATATTCTGATCCCGCAGGTACTCAGAACGAAACTCCCGTACACCGGAGAACTGGTTCAGCAGGTCTACCATGCGCTGTTTGAGCTGCTTGAGCGGGGCGGCCAGCGATCTGGATTCCGCGCTCAGCTCGGCGGCCACGGAGTCCAACTCCTCGTCCGGCGGCAGTGCAAAGTCTGGCACACGGCGCAGACGGTGCTCCGCCTTTGGTCTGGTCAGCCTCCCAGCCTGGTATTTTTCGATGACCTCCAGGATGCGTCCGATCTCCCGCTTGCGCTTTCGGATCCGCTCCAGCTCCCGGTCTATTTCCATCTCTTCATCGGTGTAGAACGCTTTGGTGTCAACTGCGTACAAGTGAATCTGCTTGTCAAGTGCTATGGAAGACACTCCCTTTCAAAAAAGTAGTGTCTCCTTTCTGAACGATGCTGTTGCTAGTGTTTTGCGAAGTAGCAGAGGTAGCGCAGATAATCGATCGGCCCAAACGCGATGAAGGTGCGCCCGCCGTCTGGTGTGGTGAAGAACGGTCCGCGCCAGCGCAGCTCCATGTGGGTTTTGTCCAGCGCACGGAACACTCTGAAGCTGGTCAAATCGTCTTGGTGTTCCGAGATCGCTGTGCTAAGATGGCCGAACAAATACACAAAAAGGTAGGGTAAAACGGCCCATCCTGCGCATAAAATAAAATTCGTCAGATAAAACATTTTAATAATCAGACTCCAGTTCTTGGTAAAGTTGATGTCTGATTTCCAGGTCATCTATGTAGTTTTTGACCTCATCTGTCCCGTCATCACGGTACTCGCAACCGGCGCACAGATCGCCGCCGCACTGGTCCCACCAGATACAATTCAAGTCGCTCACCCCGCTTTCAGTACGGAGGGGACGGCAATATCCGCGACCACATGGTGCATGATGTACGCCCACCGGTCAGTATCCATGGCGCCCATGATCCGCTCCCGCTTGCGCCCTATGGCATGACAAATGCTCTGCTCAGAGTAGCCCTTCTCCTCGATGGCGCACAGACACTCCAGTACGTCGTTGTACAGATCCGCATCGTCGCCAGAGAACCAACCCGCAACCTCTTCAAGCGTAGCTCCGACCTTGTACTGATCATCCGGCCTGTTGCGACCGACCTCGATGTAGTGGCGGGCGGTGTCCGGCCTTACCGTACCAGAAAGTATGTACCCACGGCGCTGTACACCATCGACATACTGTCGCAAAGCGTGTGGTTGATACCCCATAGACTCAAGCGTGCGCAGGACCCACATAAAGTTCCGCTTCGTCTTCATGGTCGGGAGAATACCGTACTGATCAAAGAGTTCCACGAGCTTCTGTTTTTCCTCTGGGAAGCAGAAGAACTTGTTGGTCCAGTTGGTATCCAGTTCCTTTACGAGGTCCGCCGCAGACGAACTCATCTCGTCGTCAATCTCGATTTGATAGCCGGGAGCCAAGCAGTGCTCCGGGATCCGAAGCCAGCCATTGTTGCCATCCTGCACGAATTCACGGAATAGCTGACGGTAACCCAGTTCGTAGTCGTCAGCCTGGTGGTGATCGTCTACCTTTGGAGTGTCCACGATGACCAGCTCGTCAATGTTGTAGCGCGCCCGCCCGAAGATCTGCACCACGTTGACGGGGTCGGTATAGCAGCTCACGATGGTCCGTACTCCAGATTCCTCACGCAGGTTGAATCCCTCTCTGGCGGTGCTGGTCACGAACAGGTACTTCAGGGGGACCTCAGCGCCATCCCGCATGACGGTAGGGGGGAAGACCTCATGGCGGCAAATGTAGTCCCGGATGTAGTTACTTTGGTCCGTACAAGCCTTGTGGGTCTTGCTGATGAGCATGGCGGAGTTGGGAACCTCTGCGACCAGCCGCTCACATTCCCGTACAGACTGGCAGAGGACAAGTGCTTTCCCGGGGAACGCGCCCGCCGCCAGCTTGGGACCAAGAGACTCGTTGGTGACCACCCGGAGCTTGGAGGTGTGATACCGATAAATTGGCTCCTCCAGCACCAGATTAAAGGTCGTGGCGAAGTAGTAGGATCGGTCGAACAGGGCGTCCGGAGTGGCAGTCAAGCCAAAGATCAGCATAGGGCTGTTTTTCGTCTTGCAGGACACCCACATCCGAAGCATAGCCATGTTGGTCACAAAGTCGTCTACCGCCAGAGCGTGGCACTCATCAAAGACCACGATTTTGAACTGATCCACAATGGACCTGCCTTTATAGTTGCCTCGATTCAACATATAGATGAGCCGGTCGTAGGTCAGGACACGGATGCCGCACTCACTGGCCTCCTTAGCCATACCGGTCCACTCTTCATTGTCGCGCAGGTCAAAGCGGGTATGCTCTTTCATCTGCATGTCGAATATGGTGCCCTTGGTGACTGGCTCTACCTTACCGGACTCTGCCTGCTGTTGCACGATCATGGATCGGCTGCACACCAGCAGGACTTGGTCGGGGCGGACGTCGGGGTACTGCTCCAGCAGGTGGTTGGCGACAAAGTGAGTTTTGCCGGACCCGCAACCGGACACGATCAGGTTGAACTCATTCTTCTTGACTTTGGATTTTTCGAACACATCGCTGATAAAATACATCTCATTCCTCCTCAAGACAATTGGTATTATGTTACAGTGTTGGCGGAGTGGCGGCTTGTCTTGCAGTCCTGCTAACGCAGAGACTGACGCGCCGCCACGGAGTAGGGTACTCGGTCGCTCGACTGAGTTTCGTTCGAAACGCAGAGTTTCAGGGCTCGCTCCCTCGTACCCTACCAGTCGCTCGGAGAGCTCCTGGTGCTCGCTACGCTCGCCCAACAGAAAAAATAAAATAAAAAAATATTATAAAAAGTTACTACGACTTTTTCTGTTGTGCTCGCTACGCTTTCTCGCACAGACTCGTTCCGTACCATACCCAAGTCTCTCGTCTGTGCTCGGCCTCGTCCGGCGCACCAGGCTCCCCGTGCTGGCGTTGACTTGGCTACCCGCCTGCGTCAACTTGCACGGTCAGACGCTCTCCTCGCTCCTGGAAATCCGATTGGCTTATTTATAATATAACACAAATTTACACCATAGTCAATAAAAACATTAAAATTCGTCTAATAAATTTTAGAAAACGGTGTAAACCGTTGGGGCTCTAAGGTTTAAAAGGATTTTTAATAATAAAAATACTCAAACCGTACCAAAAATAGGAATTATAGAACCGCTGAAGTCTTACTCTCTCAATAAGTTTACCGTTATACGATACCGAGGAAAACTGGAAATTTCAACTCCTTGTACGGTACTGCTCAGCAGGTCGAAAGTCTGTACCCCGCTTCGCGGAAAAAGGCGGCTCCGCCGCCAACGCTATCGCTTTTTTTACCGTACAGAAAATGAAGGCGGAAGCGTAGGTCGGAGGTTCACAGAGGACACCAGATCCAACTGTGTGTACGGTTAATAGGAGGGAGGACTGTACACTGCCGATAAAACCGTAAAACCGTTGGGGGAGAAGGAGTTTGGAATGTTGAAATTGGTAAGAGGAAAGAACAACTCACCCCGGCTGCGCCCTGGGCAGATCCGGCGGACGTGTAAAACAACCCCCCGTTCTATGTTACACTCGTTACAGTGTGTGACATAGGTGCACCGTGGCGCACCTTGCGCCCTGGTTGACACCGTGCGCCCCAGTCGTTGCCCAGTGTGCCCCAGTCCGTACCCGGTCCCGGTGTCCCTGAGAGAGTCCCGGCGATTGCAGGCCCGCTTGGTAACATAGTGAGTTGGTATGTAAAGCGAACTTTACATTTCAAAGAATTTTTGAAAAAATGAAAAATAGGGTTGACAAAAAGCGTTTGAAGTAGTATCATATGCACTGTCAAGAGGACAGACGCCCGGTTGCGGTGCATAGGGACAATGCTTGCCCCTTGCGTCTCTGTCCTTGCGGCGTGTACCAGCGTAGCAAGTTAAGTAACCCGCACACCGTGCGGCCCTGGTAAACGGAGGGTAAACCGTACAACCTACGGGGATAGTGTATCCATAGGGAGCAACGTCAATGAGTCTCACCGAAATACACAGACCCGAAAAAATTACTTGACAACAAACGTTTGGAGTGCTACAATAAAACACGTCAAGAGGACGGCCCAAACGGCTGGAAAACTTGACACCGGGACCCCTTGCGGATACAATAGGTACATAGCGCATACAAGGGGGAATAATTTAATATGGCGTTTGACCAAAGCAAGTACAATGCAAATTTTCAGCGTGAAAATTATTACCGTCCTACTGTCTTTATACCCATAGCAAAAAAGACAGACGTGCAGCGGGCGGCAAAAGAGCGGGGTATAAGCATATCCCAACTCGTAATTGACGCACTGGAAAAATGCTATGGACTTGACTTGTCTAAATGAGCAAAAGCCGGGATTATTCCCGGCTGGAACTCAGTACACCAAACGTTTGGAGTACATACCCCACGCACAAAACGCCATTGGGTGGAACAGTGCCGTGACCCTGCGGCCTCATTGACAGGGGGACTATACCCTCTAGACAGGTATAGTAGGGAACCTTGAAAATCAGGACTAGCCGTTGGGCTAGGGGAGGCCATGGAATAGTAGTCGGGCTATTCTCACGGAAACCTGCGGGGAGTACGTCCATGGTCTGTACTGGAATATGAGTACCCGTTTACCGTAGTACAATGTTTGTACTAAGCACGGTAAAACGGTAGATAGCTTAGTGTTTAGGCTATCCACCCCGGGGAAAGTAGAAGGTATCAATAACTGCTGCGTGAAGGCTAAGCTGAGTCCCGGTCTAACTGACAGCCGTATCATGCCCTTTCGGGCCTGTAAGAGCTAGGCTTACAGGTCATGCCGATGGGGGTGCGGTGGGGGAACTTGCAGGGACCATACTGCAAGCGAAGAGGCTCTAGGATAGCGCAAGTAGGGAGTGCGGGTCTATGTGGTGTAGACCGTGGCACGCAGATCCGGCAGAGGTAGCAAAAAGTGTATGGCGTACTGTACCCTTTTTGGTGCCCCTGAAACGGGCACAAAAAAAACCACCAGACTGTAAAGCCTGGTGGCGGATTGAAGGGAGGTGAACCCGAATGGGCTACCATACCTTCGGCGGTTTCATGGGATTCGTTCCGTGGCTGCACAAGTATATCTTGTTTGCTACGGATTCCGAATACTACGAATACATAAACCGCTAAAGTCCGGGGGACTAGGAAAACACACTTCCTAGTTCCCCCATTCTATCATCATCAAACCATTTTGTCAACAAAAGAAAGGGGAAAACCACAATGAAAACCACCAACACCGAATTGCTGAAAGCCACCGTGATCGAGGACGCTAAGGCCCGCTATGAGTCTATGGATCTGCCTGCCCTGGTAACCGAACTGAACTCCGTCCGTGAGACTGCTTCCGGCTCTGAGATCGCTCTCATGGTCCAGATTGCAGAGGGCAAGTGCAAGGCTGCGACCGGGGACCACATGGACGCCCGTATCAATGTGCTGCTGGATCTGGAACCCGACCGTGTCGCCCTGTTTACCGACTTCATCCAGAATCCCACCTATGAGTCTGTCCGGCTGGCTCAGGACAAGCAGACGGGGGAATACTCCCTCAAGGACGGGTCTAAGGTGCTGTCCTTCGACAAGCTGGAAAAGGCGTACCAGATCCGTATGGGCGAAAAGCACGCCGATGGCTCCGTGGACCCTGACACAAAAGCGACCTTGACCCGTGATAAAAAATACTATGCCATGCTGACCTACTTCGTGGACAACATGGGCCGGAACATTGCCGGGGATCTGTCTGAGCAGGCCGGGAAAGTGGTTGCTCCTGCGTATGTCAAGGCTGACCCTGAAAAGCGTCAGGCTCTGGACTTTTCCGGCGATAGCATTACCGCACTGGAAAAGCAACTGAACTATTTGGTAAATACCATTCTGCCCGAAGGCATGGAAGTCAAGATGAAGCGTGCGGACGTGCGTGCCCTGAAGCAGGCTGCAACCAAAGAATCCATGCTCAAGTTCAAGCTCCAGCATGAAGCGTTCTTTATGGGCCGGATCTTTGCGGCGATCAAAACCCGGATGAATGGTGAGGCGTACACCCTGGAGAGTAATGCCAAGATCCACAAGGCCCCTAGCACCACCAGTAACGCCAAGGCTTGCCCGCCCGATACCCATACTGTGGATATGGCTGCGGCGATTCCTAACCGTGCTTGAGTCGTTCAGGGGTGGCGGGAAACCGCCACCCCTTTTCCGGCCTGTAAAAGGCCTTTATTTTTTTTGCCTTTTTACAAAATGCGGTGAGAATAGGTCCGGTAAAATTGATTTTTGGTACAGATCGGAACTCCCTGACCGCAAATTTTTCCGAACAAAAAATCTGGTGAACAGCGCTGTCCGCCCTGGGAGTCTGCGCTCAGAGCCCGCTGACGGCACTGCACCTCCCCAGTATACTGACACCAGACAGACCGAAACTCCGCTCTACACCGCTCTGCGGGCCTGTGCAGCACGTTGGAGGAGGGAACTGAACATTGTGGTGTATTCTGATTGCATAATAGGTTGATTTTATCCTATTGCAGTGGTATACTATTTGTGAGGTGATTCACATGATGGTTAGTACAGATACCTTAGTTCCTATGAAAGAGGCAAACCAGAACTTTTCTAAAGTAACCAGATTAGTGGACCAAACTGGTTTGGCTGTCATACTAAAAAATAATAAGCCTCGTTATATTGTTGTGGATTTTCAGGAATATGATGATATTCAGTCCGCACGTGATGCCAGAAGGAAGAAAATTGAACTCCTCGGAGAACAACTAATCGCCGAGAATATGGAAGCTTTATTGGAGTTGGCGAAATGATATTGTTAACCGTAGATGAAATATTGGTACTTCACGGCCAACTGTTGTCTGCAACAGGCGGTGCATCTGGATTGCGTGACCGTGGTTTGTTGGAGTCTGCGGTGTACAGCACATACGCAAGCTTTGACGCAGTTGAGCAATATCCCACCGTTGAAGAAAAATCCGCCCGACTTGCTTTTTCTTTAGTGAACAACCACGCTTTCGTGGATGGGAATAAGCGGATCGGGATGCTTGTTATGCTGGCTACTTTGAGGCTGAACGAAAAATCGATTAGTTACGATCAGTCAGAACTGATTGATCTTGGGCTCAGAGTTGCAAATGGATCCTGCCACTATCAAGGCATCCTGAGTTGGATCCTGCAACACGAGGGGTGATGTCCGTGTTGCAACCAATCCAGTGCCAAAGGATAGGTTGTGTTACGCATAGAGTATACTTATATAGGCCCGCTAAATTAGCGGGCCTGTACTTTTTAGGAGTCGCAGAAATGCGGCTCCTTTTTTATGCCAAAAATGAGGAGGAGAGGGTCGTGGGAGCCGTAATAGGTGGCGCGATTTTTCTGTTTGGATTAGCCGTTGGAGGAATCGTTGGGGACGAACTCGACCGTGTTACCAACGGTAAGCTATTTGATTATCTGATGGAAAGGATGGGACTGAAATGAAATTTACTGCTGACAACCTCAAGACCTGTGATGTAGTGGAGTTCCGGAACGGACAGCGCTTCATGATCATGCGCGGATTCACCGACCGCTTGGTTGGGAAGTCGATGGACAACGACACCCCTAGAGGTTGGCTATATGTCGAACTGGACGAGGATATGTGTGATACCGACAGCGCCCACGGTTGGGATGTTGTCAAGGTCTATCGTCCGCAGAGCGAATCATTCTCCATGCAGGTAGACGACGCGGAACTGCGGGACTGGGGTGTGGTCTGGGTCCGACCGAAGGAGATCTCCAGGGAGGATGCGGTCCGTATTCTGGAGGAGAAGTTTGGGTGCCCGGTTGAGATAGCGGATGGATGATGGAGGAGAGGGGAAACCAATGTACACAGCATCACCACGTTTCCATGGCCTAGACCCGCAATTTGCAACGCCGACATCGCTGGACCAAATGGCGCACACATACAAGCCTCCAGCTACCTACAAGGAGTATAGGGAGTTCCAGAGGTTCGTTTGCTACCTGCCGAAGTTTGTGATCTACGACAGCCTGGTTACTCGACAGGATGCGTATCTTCGTTGGCTGAAAGGACCGGATCTGTCTGGAATCCTGCGCAGCGTCGTGGATTACATTGTTCGAGAGGAACGGCCAGGGGAGCAGTCTGCGGTTTATAGCGGAGAAGCAAAAGAAAGGGTTAACTGGAGGGAAGAACAGAGGGTTCGGTACGAATTGCGTCGTATCGTTGGAAGGGTAGACAAGGCCGATAAGTGTCTGGAAGAACTTAAAGAACGTCGCAAGCAAGTCAAAGCGCTTGAGCGGCGGCTGTCGGTTCTGCAAGGGAAATACGATCGGCTTTATGAGTCTGTCGCGGTGTCACGCATGATACGAATCAACGCGCTCAAGTCAGAAAATTCTAGGTTAAAAAAATATCTGACGAATTTTATTGACAAGACAGCCGTCAGTATGTTATGCTCTCAGCAAGATGACGAATTTTAATTTACATAGAATCGAGGTTAAAGTTATGCCAATCAAATGGAAATGTGTACGCAGCAGCGGACGAACTAATTTTGAGGTAGGGAAGATCTACAAAGAGGGCGAGGGGCGCAGTCTCTGTGATGGTAACTATACGTGGCAAGCGGCAGGTTGCGAAAGCGCCGTTGAGTGGTTGCGCGAACATATCCAGAGCGAGGTTGAGTTCGAGGAGGTAAAAGCAATGTACAGCGTAGGTGACAAAGTCCGAATTGTAAGTGAGTGGGGACCTGGATGCAATCAGAATCACGAAGGAGCCATGGACCACTGGCTTGGTCAGGTCATGACAATCCGGACGGTAGAAGATTATGGTTACACGATGGAGGAGGATCAGGCTGAACACGATGGATGCGGTTGGGGTTGGAGTGATGCCACCATTGCCGGACCTGCCGAAGAGCTAATTGTCTTGCGCAATGGCGACGTCGTCACGACACGGAATGGGCAACGCTGGATAGCTTTGTTCGGATATAGCACATCAAATCAAGACGTGTTGCTGGGCGTTGCCGATGGTGGATTTTTGCGTATTGAGTCCTACGATAGCGAGTGGCGTCACTGCAATGGAGGAAGCGAGTATGACATTATGCGGACTGAACGGTCATCTGTGCTGGGAGAATGCGCTTGGGGCGATAACCCTGTAAATACAACCGTTTTTGAGCGGAAAAAGGTGGTCTCTATGGAGGAAGCGCTTCGTATTTTGGAAGAAAAGCTTGGCACCAAAGTAATCATTAAGGAGGACTAAACAATGAAGTACAACGTTGGAGACAGAGTGCGGATTGTGGACAGCTGGGGCCCCGGATGCAATCAGAACCGCAACGGGGAAATGGATCCGTGGCTTGGTCAGGTCATGACGATCGACAGAGTACTGTCAGATAGATATTTTATGGTTGAGGATGAAGGGCGTTGGGCATGGTTTGAGCCAGCCGTGGCCGGTCTTGCGGAGTTTCGGAAATCTGCATTGTGCAGCGGGGATATCGTGCAGTGCCGCAACGGACTGCAATATATGGTAATGTTGGATTGCGGCACATCCAGACAGGACATCCTCCTGAACCAAGGATGTCCTGGGTTTAACCTCTTGAGCAATTACAGCGATGATATGAGGTATGATGGCGAGGATGCGGACTGGGATATTATGAAGGTTTGGCGTGCCAAAAATTACGCTAAAGAGTTCGTGCCAGATAACATGGAGTCCGTTTTTGATCGTCACGAGGCAACGGAGGTATCCATGGAAGATGCAATCCGTATTCTGACCGATCGTTTTGGAGAGCAGGTCGAGATCAAGTGAAGAATAAGCGCTTATCTGTATCTGTATGCGAACAGGTGTGGCGTGGCCGCAGGTTGAGATGCGGAGATGTATTTGGAGTTGTAAACGGTGCTCCGGTGGTTTTTCACGGAGGGAAGTGCGACCAGAAAGGCTACCTCGAAGTGCACCGTTTGAGTACGGCTCAGATGTGGAATCGCCGGACTATTCGGATCAAGTCATACCTAGGTCAACGCATTATTGAAGCCATGGGGGAGGGTCAAACATGAACGACGATCAATTCAGAAGAAAGTTCCGCTCAAACCGATCAAAATCAGAAGATTTATATAACAGTGAGCTCACGACCCGTGAGCGGAGTGTGATTCTGGCAAAAACGAAAAATGAACTGTGGCGTGTAAAGAACGGCGGGCTACAAATTTCATTTTCCTGGCAACCTAGGCCGTGGAATGTAATCCCGGTCGTAGAAAAAGACGGCCTTATATACGGATTCGATGTATTGACTCTTGAGCCGTGGGGCGAGTTTGGAGTACCAGATAGTGTACTGCCGAAGGTACAACGGGTGATCGATCACTTTAGACCGCAGTTTGAGGCTCTGTCCGCCAAGGGGCGGCTTTTAAAGCAGCTTTAATTGACGAATTTTATTCTTAGAAAGGAGTACATAATAATGGAAGAGCGAATTTGTGCGAATTGTGGTTGTGTGATCGAGGGCGAGGGTTATTGGGTCGGCTCTGATGTTCTTTGTGATGATTGTGCGTCAGAACTTACTGCAATCTGCTGTGACTGCGACGAGCGATTTTATGTTGCGGACGACTGTGGGGATGCTTGGCATTTTTTGTGCCGCAGTTGTTACGAAGACCACTACACCAGATGTGAGCGTTGCGGCGAGGCGATACGGTACGATGAAGCGTTTCATGTTGACGAAGGCTACTACGAAGGGGAGGACCTCTGCGAAAACTGCTACGACTCGATCAAAGCGGAACTCGAAACTGTTATTCACGACTATTCTTATCGTCCAGACCCACAGTTCCATGGAGTTGGACCTGAGTACATGGGAGTCGAACTCGAAGTTGACGGAGCCGGAGAGGACGACGACTATGCCGGTAGAGTTTTGAATATTTTCAACGACAACAAGTGTTTTGCATACTGCAAACACGATGGCAGCCTAGATGACGGCTTTGAGATCGTCACTCATCCATGCACGCTCGACATCCATCGATCTGAAGTGCCCTGGGGGAGAGCCGTGGATGAGTTAAAGGATTACGGGTACACCAGTCATGACGCTGGTACCTGCGGATTGCATGTCCACGTTAGTCGTAAAGCGTTTGGTGCGTCGGAAGACGATCAGGAGGACGCAATCGCGCGGGTTTTGTACTTTTTTGAGGCACATTGGGACGAGTTGCTGCGGTTTAGTCGCCGTACGCAGTCCCAGCTGGATAGATGGGCGGCTCGCTATGGTTATGAGCGAGATCCGAAAGACATTTTGGACAAGGCAAAGGGCGGGGATCGGTACACGGCTGTTAACCTGAACAACCGCAATACAGTTGAGTTCCGGATGTTCCGTGGCACTCTCAAACTGAATACAATCATGGCTACACTTGAACTGATTCATCTGGTGTGTGACTTGGCGAACCGGCTAGACGACGAGGAGATGCAGGAATTGTCCTGGACTAAGTTCGTGTCCGATATTGACACAGAGGAATATCCGGAGTTGATCCAATACCTAAAGGAACGTCGCATCTACATCAACGATCCCGTCGAGGCAGAAGCAGAAGTGTAAGGAGGATTTTATAAATGTGTTGTTTGTTTGGTTTTGTTGATTATAAGGGTGCGATGAGTAAGGCGGAAAAGGATAGACTTGTCCGGATTTTGTCGATCGAGTGCGAGTTGAGAGGAACTGATGCAACTGGCATCTCGTATTATCAGGGGGGAAAGCTCCACATCGTAAAGAAGCCCAAGGCCGCACGTGATATCAGATTTTCAATCCCGGCCCATGTGAGGGCCGTCATGGGCCATACGCGTATGGCAACTCAAGGCGACCCGGCGCAGAACAGAAACAACCATCCGTTTGAAGGCACGTTGTCTAATGGTCGGCAGTTCGCCTTCGCCCACAACGGAGTGCTATACAACGAAGACGAACTACGGGCCCAGTACAATCTGCCTGATACCAAGATTCAGACGGACAGTTATGTGGTGGCACAGGCACTGGAGTCGATTGGACGCATCGACTTTGACTCTCTTGGTGAAGTGTCTCAAGAAGTTATGGGATCATTTTGCTTCACAACTCTAACGTCGGAAGACCTCCACATTGTTAAAGGGGACAACCCTATTTGTCTGTATGACCTGACTAAAAAGGGCGTGATGATCTATGCGTCCACAAAGGAGATTCTTGATTCTGCGCTGAAGCATCTTGGAATGGGAAGCATCAAAAAGCGCGAAATCATTTTGACTGATGGCCAAATCATCAAAATTTCCCTGAACGGACAGACTGAGTTCGGTGAGTTCGAAATGCCAGAAGATCCGATGTGGTACGGAGGCTATTACGCAAAGACTCCGGCTGTGTATAGCTACGACTACGACGACGGCTATGCAGAGTATTATGAGAATCTCGTCGAGCTTGCTGAGCGACTTGGATTTACAGAAGATGACATTCGTTATCTGCGTCATGTTGGATATACCCTAGAGGACATCGAAGACTACCTGTATGAAGCAATTTATCCGCGCCAGGGGCGCTATTACGAATGTGAGTCTGCGGACTTAGTTCCCATGTATATGTAAAGGAGTAAATTGTTATGAAAAAAATCACCAATGCTGGATCCTTCAATCCGACCTCCGTTGCGACAGAGGTTAAATCCCTCGATGCAGTCGTTGCAGAAACCATTGTCAAGAACAGCCAGAACTACAACGGTGTGTCTTATGCCAGTATCCCGTTACATCTTCTCAACATCCCTACATACCAGCGGCAGCTTAATTCGTCCGTAGCGAAAATTGCAGCCGCATGGGATGAGAAAAAGTGCGGAGCAATTACGGTTTCATTCCGCGATGGAAAATTCTATGTTATCGATGGGCAACATCGTGTTGCAGCGGCCAAGATCGCAGGCCGTACTAATATTTTCTCAATGATTTTGACTGGTATGAGCCGCGAGGATGAAATCGGTATGTTTGTCAACCAGAATCAGAATTGTAAAATCGTTTCTGCGTATGACAAAATTTACGCTCAGTCGGACGGTAATATCGCTCCCGGCGCTGAGCTGGTCGCCATGTGTAAGGAGGCTAACATCAAGCTGAAGAACCGTGGGTCTGCCGGTCCTGGCGAACTGGCCTGTGCGGCGGTACTGCGGAACTGTTACGACCGTGTCGGCAAGGATGGTATTCTGTGGATTTTTGATGTTATTCGCACGCTTGGCTGGCACGCAGTTCGTCTTGGGTATAGCTCTACTGTTCTCCGCACTCTAGCCAGCCTGCGCTTCCAGAGCGAGGACCCGGCAAAACTTAAAAATCAGATCGTTGAGCGAACTGCCGGTATGACTCCACTTGAGACGATTCGAAAAGCAACCATGCTGCGGCCTACGTACGGAGATACTGCTGCGTTAAATTTGTACTGGGGCGCATGAGCGCCCCAGTGTCGAAGGAGGATTTGACAATGATTGCAATGTTGGAAAAGGAAAAACCGAGTGACGGAGTTGATCATCTGCTCTGGTATGTAGGAAATAAGAACGACAATGTGAAAAGAGGTGAGAAGGTAATAAATACCGGTAAACGCGGAGAACTTGCAGAAACCATGAAACAATATTCTGCGGCTATCACAGAAGGCGAATATGGTATGTCGAATGCAAATGGGTTTGGAAGCGTCGCGGTTGCGTTGGGCGACAACGGTGTTGCCAGAACCAGTGCGAACAATTCCATTGCATCAGCGACCGGGCCTAATGGTACGGCATGTGCTAAAGAGCGCCATTCTGTCGCAGTCTCAACGGGTTTGGAAGGGCTTGCGTGCACAGCCGGGGTCAGAAGTTTTGCCGTTGCAGACGGATTTAGGTCGCGTGCCGTTGCGGAGGGCGACTTCTCTCTCGCGGTTGCAAGTGGATACCAAAGTTCTGCAACGGCACTGGGGGCAGGTTCTATTGCAATGGCGCTTGGAGACAGCGCTGTGGCCAAAGGTAGGGTTGGCACAATGTTGATCTTCGCTGAGCGAGATAACTGGGGTGATGCTGATCCAAAAATCAAAAACTTTTTGTCTGTTCGTGTCGATGGAGAGACAATTTTGGCGGACACACCATATATGCTAGTAGACGGGCGCTTAACCCGTGTAGCAGGAAAAACTTTGGCACCGAAAATTGCATTTAGGGAGGGAAATGACAGTGCGTTTTAAGCTCGGTGATGATTTGTGCAGGTCGGATGCTATCCTGGAGGAAATTTCATTTGACGAACTCATTACGGCCTTACAGTCTAACTGTCGTTGTATTGCGCCAGAAACTATACGGGAGACGTATATGAGCATTCAAAAAATACGCCAGCACGATGCGATGGCTGTGTTGTTGAATAATATTGATGAGATTATGGAGGCGTCAAAATGAACAGGTTCGATTGGCTATGTGCCGATTTTTCTGCCAATAGGCCAAAAGAATCCGATATGACAGAGCATCTACCGCTATTTACCGCATCTGGTTGGCCGCCTAATAAGTCTGCGAACGATCTGTTGATTTGTTTTTTAAAAGACAGTCAACATGAATACATAAACAGTTTTGGTGTGATTTGGTTCCGCTTCGGTGGTCAATGGTGTAGGGCAGAACACCGATACGACGGAGAAAACGTGAAGTTTGATTTAGTTAGAGAACCAAGGAGGGCTTGAAATGCAAGCGACAGGAATTATAAGACGGATCGATGATCTTGGGCGGATTGTGGTCCCAAGGGAGATCCGCAGAAAGTTGAATATATGCGATGGAGATCCGATGGAACTGTTTATTGATGGTAAGAACCTTGTTTGGACAAAGTACAATCCAGGAGAACCATTGCTTCAGTCTGCGATTTCGTTGCGTGAGGATGTTAATGAAGCCGACTGGTTGGATGATCATGCTAAACTTCTGGAGCTTATCGATAAGGTAGTTCAAATTTTAAAGAAAGACCGTGGTGAATGACTTGAAAAAGATTTGTCGGTTACGACCGGGCGATATTTTTACTTGGATGGGTATCAGGTTCGTAGTTCTGGAGCATCAGGACGGCGGGACGATGGTTCTGACCGAAGGGAAGATTGGAAATTCTCCGTTCCAGAGCGAGGACACAGAACATCCGAATGACTACTCCGCCTCTACGGCAAAGAAGAAAATCGACAGCTTCGCTGCCAAACTGGCAGATGACTGCGGCATTGAAGGTGCGCTCATCCCGTTCGAGGTTGATTTGAGACCTGTGGATATGTCAGACACGGGATATGGAGAAATCACGGTGCTGGCCGCTCCGTTGACGCTTTGGCAGTACGGGAAGTATAAGAGCCTCATTCCGCTGCTGGATGACTGGTGGTGGCTGGCGACGCCCATGTGGGCTCCTTGGAGTTCTCCCTATTGCAACTCCAACCTCGGTTCCACGTACGCCTTGTACGTGAACTCCAGTGGCAACTGGGACTTCAACTACCGCTCGTACTCTTTTGCGTTGCGCCCCGCCTTGAAGCTGAACTCTGACCTCTCGGTCTCTGTTGACGGGGATGACGAGGAAGAAGATGAGAATCGTAATGACCTCAGCCTAGTTGCGGTATCCGATTTGATTGACGCGTTGAAACGAAGATGGCAGAAGTGGAGGGATGGCTGTGAAAACATTATACTTTGAAGGCGCTGGTTGGGAAGACGCAGAAAGCAGTAAGGCAACTATTGGAAATTGTCGTGTTCGGACTGCATTTCGCCGGTCTGACGGCTCACCTGTTTACTTGGAGTTATCCTGTTCCTCTGTTGGTAAGCTACATCCAATTTACATGGGTCATGTTGATCACTGCTTTTGTATTACCAGTGATAAGCCAAACGATGACGAGAATCGACATAGCCTTATAAAGAAATTTTTACACATTGATCAAGTTACCATTAAGAGATCGCGTATATCCGCGTTGAGAATCAGTAGCGTTACTTTCCCGTACACAAAGGAGGGTGTGCTTCAGGTTGTAACTGGTTTAGGTGGTGATTTTGATAATATTGAGGTCGTTAACCCTCTGGGAGGCTACCATGTCTTCAAAGATTCCGGAAGCGGTGCAGACCACTACAACTACGGCGACGAGTTCGTGCTGAACAAAGATATTTTGCACAGACGCGAAGCGGTTCGTAAAGCCGTGTATGACATGGAATTGCGTGAGCTGAAGGAGGACCGCGCTAACCGTACCCGCAAGTTTGTGCATTCGCCAAGCGGCCAGGACTATCCTAATTTCTCACTCTGGCCGGAGGACGGAACTGGTTCTGTGTTGCACCTCCTGCGGCATTTCAACGGCTACAACAAGCACTATATTATAAATGTAGAAAACGGTGAATCCGTAGATGACTGGATGACCTCAATGACCGAGGTTCTGCTGGGGAGGTATGGATGTTGATTCCGAAGTATAGTTGTGGGACAGACGATATTTCGTTCTGCTTCGACGGGGAGATGTGCGGAGATACGACCTGCTTCCGCCACCCCAGCAACATGATTCACAAAGAGATTCCTCATAGCTTTTCAAAGTTTGCTGGGACTGCGGTGTGTCCAAAAACGACAGAAAAAAGACGAAAATCATGACAAAGATAAGATTAAATAAGGAGGACAATATGAGTAACAAGATGGTTACATATAAAGGAACCGACAAGTATATGCAGTGCCATGGTGGGTTCCAATATGAACTTGGGAAAGAGTATAAGGACAACGGGGCCATCCGATGCGGCGGGAGCGGGTTCCACTCCTGCAAAGCTCCGTTGGATGTATTCCGATATTTTACTCCGAATAAAAGCCGCTATTTTGCCTGTGAAGCTGGCGGTACTGTGGACGAGGACAACGAGGACAGTAAGATCTTATCTTCTGAGCTGACGCTGACGGCTGAAATTGGGATTCCAGGTCTGGTCAAGGCGCACATCGATTATGTTAAGTCTCATACAACCGTCGAGCACACTGATCTCGAACGGGCAACCGCCGGGGACTATGGAGCAGCAACCGCCGGGGACTATGGAGCGGCCACCACCGGAGACTATGGAGCAGCAACCGCCAGGTACTATGGAGCAGCAACCGCCGGGGACTATGGAGCGGCCACCACCGGAGACTATGGAGCGGCCACTGCCGGGGACTGTGGAGCGGCCACCACCGGAGACTATGGAGCAGCAACCGCCGGGGACCGTGGAGCGGCAACATCGAGAGGAAGCGTAACCGTTGGAGCCAACGGGGCTGGATTGGTCCGGGGTAACGGCGTGATGATCCGGGGCGGATTGGGCGCAATCCTGGTTATTGCGGAGGAGGAAGAAAACAGCTGTGATCTTGCCCACTGGAAGGCTGTTGTGGTGGATGGTGAGACGGTCAAGGCGGACACCTGGTACAAGCTGATGAATGGGGAACTGGTGGAGGTAGAGTAGTAGAAAGGGGTGTTTTTTTTATGATTGAGTATCACAAGATTGAAACAATTTTTGAGCGGGACATGGACGGAAGCAAAAAGTTGATTCCAGGTAAGTTCCGTAACAAAACCGTAGAGTTTCTCAAGGATAACACTTGGGTGTTTACCGAAAAGATTGATGGCACCAACATCCGTATCCACTGGGATGGACACAAAGTTGAGTTTGGCGGGCGCACAGAGCGGGCACAGATCCCAGCACCGCTTGTCAACGCACTGAACATGATGTTCGGCGGGACAGACAACGAGGAAATTTTTGAGCAGAAGTTCGGCGAAAACGATGTGATTCTGTTCGGCGAGGGGTATGGTGCTGGGATTCAGAGCGGCGGTAACTACCGCAAAGATGTCAGCTTTATTCTTTTTGATGTGCTGGTTGGAAATATTTTCTTAGAGCGTGAGAACGTGGAGGACATTGCAAGGACTTTTGGAATTGATGTTGTTCCAATCGTTGGCGAGGGAACTCTGGATGACGGTGTTGCCTTTATCATGACAAGACCGAAATCAACGATTGGATCTGCCTATATGGAAGGAATTGTAGCGCGACCAAAGGTTGAAATGCGAGACCGGATGGGGCGGCGTGTGATTGTGAAAATCAAAGTGCGAGACCATGTGAAAGAATAATTTGGGTGGTAAATTATGATAGTTGCTTCTGCTGTTCGGACTTATTTAAAGAACCATAATTATCCAGTTATCTGGACTGGGAAACGGCACGCTGATATTTTTGAGAATATGACTAAGCATGGCATTAGATATGACCGCAATACGCTTGAGCAAGGGTTTTATACTGATAATGGGCAATTCTTAAATCGGTATGACGCAAAAGAGTACGCTATTGCTTGCGGACAAATAACTTCGTCTGAATTTGCTGAGCTGTTTTCAGAGGATTTGTGGCCTGAATAAAAGATTAGTTTGGTGGTGATCGAATGGCTTGTGTCAACGAACTGGTTCAGGAACTCAGATATTACGCCTGTACTAGCAAAGACGGTAAGATGGGTGAAGAATGTGTAGTGCCAAAAGCGCTACTGGCAGATGCGGCAGATAAGCTGGAAGAAATTTTGAAACGTTAAAATGAGGCGCCATGGCTGAAGCGATTTAACGTAACCGTACAATGTATGGCAGTTGAATTATCGTGTGAAGAGGCTGTTGAATATGAAGAGATTAACATTTGATGGAAATTTTTGTGACATTGCACTGTGCTCAGAAGTGCGCTACGGCTCGTTCTGCGAAGATGGGACCTGCTCCCAGCGCAGGGTGTGGGAGCGGCTGAAATCCATTGAGGACATCCTGGGCGGCGACTACAATCTGGACCGCCTACGGGAGCTGGTGCAGGCCGACCGGGAGGGGCGGTGCGTGGTGACAGAGCTTGCCCCCGGTGATGAGGTCTGGGTGGTAGAAAGAGACGAAGACGGCAATCCGGACGATTTCAGCGGATATATCTTCATCACATCGGTTCGTGGAATTGCAATAGTGTCTCCGTCTATTAACGGCTGTGCTGATTTGGACTTTCTTCTGAGCGACTTTGTTGAGGAGACCGCAATGAGCGGAAGCGGAGATTTTTCTGGATATCCGATTGGGGACTGCTACGGTACCTGTGAGGAAGCAAAAGCAGCGCTGCGGGAGGCAGAGGGATGAAGTGTCTCACACACAATCTTGAAGTCAACTATCCGTGTTCTCCTGTCTGCCCGCTCTTTGGGGATTGCGTCGTTGCGTTTCGGAATGAACAAAAGAAGCGGGTACGAACCAACGCCGACCGCATCCGGGCCATGAGCGACGAAGAATTGGGGAAGTTTTTGTATGGATACTTCTGGGGGAGGTTGCCTGTCCTCCCTAACCGAGAGGAAAAACTATTGGACTGGCTCCAGCAGCCAGTGGAGGAGGGTGACTGATATGCGGCTGATTGATGCTGATACACTAAAATCGGAACTGATTGCTTTTTACGTAGATTCCGACGAGTTGTGCAATGAGGTTTCGCATTTGGTAGATTCCGCCAAAACCGCTGAAGCCGTTCCGGTGGTCCTCTGCCGGGATTGCAAGTTTATCATCGATAGAGACGATGGTACACATGGGTGTTATCGACATTTTGTGGATGAGTGCGAGCCAGATGACTTCTGTTCGTACGGGGAGCGATCTACAATAGATGGACTTAAACCGTGTCCGTTCTGCGGTAGTCAGATCGGTATTGTATACATGAGAGCCAATGGTATCCCATCTGGAGATGATGGATGGCGCGCAGAAATCAAATGTAAATGTGGAGCCAACATGAAGTTTTGGGCGTTGGAAAAGTCATGGGCGAAAGAGAGCATTACGAAGGCATGGAACCGCCGTGTCGGAGAGGAGGAGCGGGATGGCTGAGTATAAATCATGGGCAGAAAGATTAGAATCGTCAGTAAAGCATGAGGAGAAAGACAACATGGATAAGCCGAGAATTTGTGAGGTACTTGGTGTTGAGGTGGGAGAACCGTTTTCTATCGATGGCTACCCTACTAATTATGGATTGGTTCAGGTGTGCGAAGATGGGAAAATACGCCGTAGACGCCCGGACGAGGTTCGTGAAGGAACTCTGCAAGAGGTTGGGTGCAAAATAGGAGCTAACGCCCTGTACTATCTCCTGAACCACCCAAACTGTATTATCCGTGAGCCTATCTTCACTAAGCAGGAAATGGTGTACGCAAAAATAATCCATGTGCTGTTCCCTGAAGCAACACACATCAAGCGGTTGCGGAGCGTTGACACTTTGGTCATAGCCGGAGAAAGAGATAGATGGATTACAGGCATTGAAAGCTCGCTATTTCCAGAAATTAAGTCCGGCCAGGCGGTCAAGTTGGACGAAATCATTGCGGGCGAGACGAACGAACGCTGGGGTTGAGCGGTAAAATAAAGGGGCGATTGCATGAAGTTGAAAAATGTTATTTGGGCCGTGTTCGATTTTGTGTGTACTTTTTTGAATTTAGTTGTTGGAATGTCAGAAGACAATAATCACCCATGGTTTAGTTTTACATTGGCTGCGATTTGTTTTGTTGCAGGGGTTATGCAAATCACACTTGGTTTGAAGCAGAAATAAGATAAGGAGGGCGCTATGCCAAGTAAAATCATATCTATGCACGGAAGCATTATTCGGCTTACAGATGATCTGTTTCAGCCTGGACAAATTGTAGAGACGAGAGAGATTTTCGACAGGTGCCAAGCGGATACAGTTTTCGCCGAGTTTGTGGGACGTGGACTCCAGATGCATCTGAATGGAAATTGGGGAGACGTGTGTGATGAAGACTGGGAATCCAATCAGCAGGCTCTTCGGTGCGGCGATCGGATGCTTTCAGCGTACTATATGGATGATTCCCGTACAGAAAAAATCTGGATTATCACCGAGGCGGACCGTAGTGTCACGACAATTTTGTTTCCTGACGAATATTGACATAGTAACGTATTGAATTGAAGGGAGGGCAGTAGGAAATCTAAGTATGGACAATATGATACGGAGAGGAGATATTTATTACGCCGACCTTGGTGTGGCGGTTGGAAGCGAACAGGGAGGAGTTCGCCCCGTGCTGATCGTACAGAATGACACAGGAAACCGACATAGCCCGACCGTGATCGTAGCACCGATTACATCCAAGACGAATAAGCGACGTATGCCAACTCATGTTGATGTTGCTCCGTACGAATCAGGGTTGCCATTGCACTCTATCATTTTGCTGGAACAACTCCGCACACTGGATAAAGCCAGATTAACAAGGCGTGTTGGAGTGGTAGGAGATGGGGTGATTTCCAAAATCAATACAGCTCTCGCAATTAGTATCGGGATTTAGGGGGTAGCAGTGAAGAGAGAAATTTATTCTAAAATGAGAGCGGCGGGCCGGTCGTATCAGAGTATTGCTGACGAGTTCGGCGTCACAAGGCAAGCGGTTTTTAGTTCTGTTATGTCTGGCGCACAAAAATCAAAGCCTTTCGAGTACGCAGGGACAAGGAAGGTAGAATATCCATGTGTAAGAGAATGGCTGCGCGACAATCATTGTTCTGTGAGAAAGCTGGAAATGCTGGCCGGTTGCCGGTTGAGAACATCATTGCAGGATCGATGTTTGTCAAACAATCAGATCTCAAAGGTGTGTGCGGCGACCGGAATTGCAAGGACCAGGTTTGATGAGGTGTGAAAATGGCGATAGAAAATACACTTCGCATTTATGGAAAAGAATCAGACGCCACCATTGACAACATCGTTCAGTTCCGCCGCAACCGGAAACGGATGCCGAACGACCCAGTAGCTGAGGTGACGAGCCGGACCGCCGACGCAATTACCAACGAAGACGACATCGACCGCATGGTTGCAACGAGTTTAGAGAACGGTCATGTGCGTGATGCAGCGCTGTTTGTTTTAGGTTGCAATTTAGGGCTGCGAGTCTCAGATATTGTGACGTTGCGCTACAAAGACTTATTTGTCGAGGACGGATCTGTACGGAAGTCAACAACCATTGTAGAACAGAAGACTGGTAACATGCGGAATTTGTATCTGAACCAAGCTGCACAGCTGGCCGCTCTGATTATGATGGAACGGAGGGTTCGTATCGACCAACCTTTCTCATACAATGAGTACATTTTTGTCAGCGAATCAAATCGTAAAGCGTATGTGAAGGGAGGTTATGTAAAGAATCTGAGTCGTGAAAGCGCCTGGCGTGGAATCAAAGCAATGAGTGAGCGGGCCGGGATTAGTGGCAATATTGCGACTCATACCATGCGTAAAAGTTTTGGTAACTTTGTTGCAGAAAAAATGCCAGACCGTATGCGTAAAACGGGGGACTCCGTGTTGTTGGCACAAAGGATCTTTCATCATAGTGATGTTGCGACTACGATGCGGTATATCGGGTTTACGAACCGAGATGAGATGGCGGCTTATCATGCTCTCAACCTAGGGCTCGCTCCTTTGATAGAATATTGCAACGAAAGGGGTATCGAATGTCCGAACTATTAGTCGCCCTCATTTTGACTAACGCAATCTTACAAATCCTTTATTACGCCAGCGGGCAAATGTACAAAAATAGTGTTCGTGAATCAGAGTCGCAAGATGTCATTCAACGACGGCTTGATGATGAAGCGGCAAAAGCTGAAGATAATTTTTATGTTTGGAGCACCTATGGACCAACAAAGCCAGAGTTTTATTACGATGGGAGCGTAAAATACAACCGGATAGGAGGTAGAATATTCCCAAAAGGAGTATACTGGGAGAATTCGCACGGAGAATGTGCAGACTTCGACTTGACCATGAAGTGGCGCGGAAAGCCTGGAATTAAAGCACCGGAGGGTTAAGATGAACAAAAAGAGGCAAATTGCAATTTCGAATGTGATTTTGAGTGCAAAATCCAAACTTGAAGACCTGCTGATCGAAGAGGAAGATGCGATGGAAAATGTTCCGGAGTCATTGACAGAAACAGAGCGTTACACGAGAATGGAAGAAGCGGTAGATTTTTTGAACGATGCCATCGGCCAACTAGATGAGTTGTATGACACTTGGATAGAACTGTAAATAAAAGTAGTCTTGACTTATTCGAACCAAGTAGTATAATAATAGTACAGCTGTTCTATTTCTTGGAGGTGGAGATTTGGAAGATCAAATTGTTGGGCGGATTCTGGCCGCAGCGGCAAAAGGCGCGCCTGTCAGCATCGCGGGGGAGGAGTTGTACATCTGGATCAGTGAATCTTTATCATGTCACATGAGTTGCACAGAGTTGTTGTCAGACAGCGATTCCGCAGTTTGTATTTCAGACACAAGTAGCGGAGGAGCCATCGAAATTGTTGTCGGAGAATCTATTAAAAAAGAGTTGATGGATGCCGTAAATATTTAGTGACGAATTTTATTTTTATGCTTGACACCGGCCTTGTCGTGTGCTAAACTATTAGTGTCACATGGGTGCTACATATTTTAGCGGAGGTGACAAGATATGAATATAAAGCGAGGCAAGGCCGGTGTGCGTTCCGAGTTTGATCCAGACGAAGTATGCAGATCGGAGACACTAAAAGAGTACGCAACAGACAACGAGGGGATTGCGTCTATGTATACAACCCTTTCAACGCTGAACTCGTTGGACGAGTTTGCAGAGCAACATTTTGGAGTAGAGTTGCACCAAATGGACAGAGACCAACTTGTTCAGGCGATTTCTGAAGTATGCCGATTCAATATCAGATCAATCGTATCGATCATTAGTGTATTAAAGACGTACACAAAGTGGTGCAAAATGAAGGGTTATTTGCCTCATCAATATGACGAATATAAGGAGTATAAGAAACACCCAGTATTCACAATCGATGTAGAAGACATAGATTTCAGTGTCTCTTTTAAAAAGTTTTTATTAAAAGACCCAAGAGATGTAGCAGAATTTCTCGACATTTGTTGCGACAGAAATGACGGGAATCCGTTGATACCAGTGTCTATCTTGTGTTGGTCCGGGGTGCAGTCAAGAGATGTGTACACGGTAAAAGACAGCGATGTTGACACTCTCAACGGAACCATACAGTATGCAGGGGAGACGTTTGATGTCCCGAAAGAGTTAAAGCAATGGTTACGAGATTATCACGATACAGACTGTGTAGTTAAACAGTTGAGAGCACAAGTCACTTTTGAGCGTGAGCCAAGCGATTACTTTATCAAATGGTACTCGTCAAAACCGGCACGTGCTTGGCGCCCAATTACTACCGATGTTGCATCAAACGCCTTTTCTCGTGCCAACCCTAAGTACAGAGACCAGTACCCCAATAGGACAATTTATTCTACAAATGTATTTATGTCAGGGAGGTTATATGTTGCGGGGCGGTATCTGTTAGAGCATGGCGATTTGGATGCGCCTATGATGAATAAGATTTTTCAAGAAAAGAAGCCTATGACGCCACTGATGGCGAAGAGGACGCTTCACTGGGTCCGCGAATATAATAAATTTGTGAGCCAGAGCAACGCCTGATTTTTTCAGGCGTACATACTGACGAATTTTAATTTCCATGCAACCATTTGGTGGTGTTTGCCGGTTCGATTCCGGCTGTGTGGCAAAACGATTTTGGAGGAGAAATACATTGAGAAAAATGAACTGTGATGCAGCTAATAAGCTGGTCCGTCAGTTACAATGCGAACGAGACGCGTTGATCAGAATCGAAGCTGAAACGAGTACATATTCGTATATGGCAGGGGAAGATCCTGTCGTGCCAGAGTACGACTTTTTGTCTTTGAACAGTCGTTTGAGAGAATTAACATCACAGATCATATCCATAAAGCACGCAATCAATGTCTTCAACACATCAACGGAGTTGCCAGAAGTCGGCTTAACGATTGACGGTGCTCTAGTAAAAATGACAATGCTCAACAGCGATAAGTCGCGATTGGACAGAATGAGGCACGTACAAAAGAAGATTCGAAATGGATCTACAGCAAGAGGTGTGTCAGAGTATACTGAGCGTAACTATAATAGCGAGGATGCCGAACGGAAGTACCAAGAGACATGTATGGAATTAGTTGCGATTCAGCAGGCCATTGATATGGCAAACCTTACGAGAACTTTCGATGTGAATATTTAATCGTTTTCCATCTGAGATACACGTAGTACTTAACTGAAAGAAGAAGTTAATTGTTTAATGTTAGATGCTTTGTGTTTATTTCCTTATCTTTATAATAGTTAATGTGAAATGTTAAGTTTTTAGATCTGTTTTTTTTGTATCTCAGTAAAAACCGAGCCGGAACCTGCGGTACCATGGTTTGAAATTCCGGCATTCATGAAGCACGTCGTCGACAATCAATGGTCGATTTCGTCCACTATAATTAGCGAATCAGAACCATGATTTCAAGTTCACAGCTTGAGTGCTTCGCCAAGGCTCCATTGGTCATGTTTGCGTTTGCGCGGTTTTAACTGCTATTTCTGCAAAAGACACAGGCGGGTATACACGCAGTCCTACGGGCGTGGGGCTCTATATGCTGGTGTAGCTCAGTTGGTAGAGCGTCGGTTTTGTACTCCGAATGTCGCAGGTTCGATTCCTGTTACCAGCTCCATATAGGGATGTAGCCAAGCGGTAAGGCAAGGGACTTTGACTCCCCCACTCGCTGGTTCGAGTCCAGCCATCCCTGCCAACTCTGTACAGACATAAAAAAATCGGGGTTAATAACCCCGGTGATTACAGTAGGGCGGGACACGCCCGAACCTAACGTTCGGGGAGACCATGTAAGACCTCGCATGGTGCAGGCTACGGTCAGCGAACCGAGAATCCCCCGGCTTTAGCCGTGGGGAGTGTCAATAAAGTCAAATGTCCGTATGGAGTCAAATTAAAACTACCGCCACATTGAGTTTGTATGAATGGCGATACTGTCGCTGTTCTAGTTTCAGGGCGGACCATATATGCGCCAGTTTGGGTTTATACCCAGAAAGGCGCACCACCCGGTATTTTCCGGGTTCTCCTTTCTGAACGATAAGACCACAGACCGGTAAGGGTCTCGGGCAGTTTGTGGTGATTCTGCCTGCTGCGGTGCAATTCCGCTGAGCCGGACAAAAAATAAGGGTGGTGTGTATGAATCCTTTATATTGGGTGTTAGTAGTACTGCTTACAGTTGTCGGATGGGTGCTGCTTGCACCCACGTTTCGTCAGATTGGTGAGGCTGTATGTCGAGCAATCGATCAATTCATTAGAGCAATTAAAAACGAGGAGGATGAAAATTGAAGGGGATTATTGGAGCAATCGTTAGTGGCACTTTGCTTCTTGGCAGTGTAATTGTGTGCGCTCTATGCCTGGAGCGGATTCCAGCAGGATACGTTGGTGTGGTATATAGCATGAATGGAGGGGTGCAGGACGAGATTTTGACACAAGGCTTTCATCTTGTTGCGCCGACAAAGACTGTAAAGGAGTTTACAGTAAGCAACGAACAGCTGATTCTTTCCCAGGATGAGCGAGAAGGCAGCGAGGGGGACGATAGTTTCCTTGTTTCTACTGCCGATAATGCAAATATTCGGATCTCTTTTCAGATGTCGTATCGGTATAAACAGGACCAAGTCGTTCAGACATACAAAAAGTTTAAAGGTATGGATGGAGACGATATTGTGTCATCTCGCGTTCGAACTATTTTGAAAGCAAAGGTTTCAGAAGTTACAACCAACTACACCATGATGGATATTTATTCAGGCAATCGAGGCAAAATCAATGACGAACTTACACTGTTTCTAAATAATGAACTTGGTGAAGAGTTTGGAATCGAGGTGATCGATGCGTCTATCATCGATGTACATCCAGACTCTCAACTGCAAAAAACCATTGCAGACCGAGTAACTGCCATGCAGAAAAAGCAACAGGCAGAGGCAGAGCAGGAGACGATTCGAGTCCAGAATAAGACCAAAATCATGGAAGCTGAGGCCGCTGCGCAGGCAAAACAGATTGAAGCCGAGGCAGAGGCAAAGGCGAACCAGACAATCGCAGCTTCCATCACAGATGGGTTGCTGGCCAAGATGGAAATGGAGGCCAGAATGGAACATGGCTGGGTCACTGTATCCGGCGCTGACACCGTTGTAACCAACGCAGGATAACATATCAGTAGCCGCCCCCAATCGGGGCGGCTACCTTTCCCAAAAATACGCTGAGGTGTCCGAGTGGTTTAAGGAGCCGGTCTTGAAAACCGGTGACTCCGAAAGGGGCCGTGGGTTCGAATCCCACCCTCAGCGCCACCAAGAAATTGGAATCATAACTTTAAGGAGGAACAGTATGGCAGAAAACACTTCGCTGAATCTGTACCAAAAGCTGGCTGCAATTCGACGGTCGGTTTGCGTGTTACAGAAAAACAAGTCCGGATATGGGTACAAATATGTATCAGAGGACGAGGTACTGGCAAAGGTGACTGCGGGCATGGACAAGTATCACCTGTCTCTGGTCCCGAGAATCCTGACTGGAACAACTTCTGTTGTACCTTACCAGTACATCGACAAGAAAGGTAAGCAGGCGTCAGAGCTCATCGTCAGTGCGGACATGGCATTCCGGTGGGTAGACAACGACAATCCGGCGGACTTCCTGGAGATTCCGTGGTTTGTTGTAGGCCAGCAGGCGGATGCGGCGCAGGCTTTTGGTGCGGGCCTGACATATACCAACCGATATTTCTTACTTAAATACTTCCAGATGGCGACCGTTGAGGACGACCCTGACAATTACCGCCGCAAGAAGAAAGAAGCGGAGGATGCTGGAGCCGAAGACGAACTGGTGCAGTGCCGGGCGGATATTATTGCTGAGGCCACAGCAAAGATTCAATCTGGTGTACCACAGAAGGAAGTGTACGATCTGATCGCCAAGCATACCGGCGGCAAGAAAAATCCGAACAGTATCAAGGATCTTGATACGGCTAAGACTGTACTGGATGCGATTTCAAAGATGGAGGTAAAGAAGAGTGCTTAACTATGCTGTGGTAATGGGCCGTCTGGTCCGCGATGTAGAACTTCGTCAGATCAACGGAGACCTCAACAAGACTTCGTTCTCTCTGGCCGTAGACCGTGACTTTAAGAACAAGCAGACCGGAGAGAAGGAGACTGACTGGATCGATGTGACTGCCCTTGGCAAGCGCGCCGATTTTATTGCGAAGAACTTCCACAAGGGCGACGCCATGATCGTGTCCGGTCGGCTGCGCTACGAGCAGTGGACAGATAAAGAGGGTAACAAGCGAAGTAAGCTGCTAGTGGACGCTCAGGACGTTCATTTCGCAGGCGGAAAGTCTGACGGAGGCTCGGTGCCCAAGGCTGCCGCGAAGCCGAAGCGTGGCTCCAGCGACTCAGATGACGAAGAGGAGATGCCGTTTTAACTAGGAGGTAGGCTATGTCGGCCCTGACAAAGTTTCTTTTGGATGGGATGGACTGGTCGTTTTCGCGTGTAAGATCTTATGAGCAGTGCCCCAAGCAGTTCGACATGGTATATATGAAAGCAGAGCCAAAGACCGGCAACGCTTTTGCTGAATGGGGCTCATGGTGCCACGAACTGCTTGAGCGCTACTATAAGGGGAAATTGGAGATCTGGGAATTGGGCTCTGTATACTATAACGGATACGCGGAGCATGTGCGGTGCTCGTTCCCGTTCTTCAATAAAAAGATCGATATGGACGAACGGTATTTTGTCGCCGGAGCTGAGTATTTCGAAAACTTTGAGGATGTATTCGGCGACTGCGAGGTCGTAGCGGTTGAACAGCAAGTGCGACTTGAAATTGCTGGTCGTCCTTTTATTGGATATATTGACCTGGTTCTGCGCGACAAAGATGGCAACTATATCATCTGCGACCACAAATCCAAATCAAAATTTAAATCAAAAACCGAACTGGCTGCGTATCTCCGGCAGCTTTATCTGTATTCGATCTACGTCAAAGACCAATATGATGTTTATCCAAAGTGGCTTGTTTTCAATATGTTTCGGGCCCATACAGTGGTGAGAAAGCCGTTCAGACGGGAGGCTCTGCAAGAGGCCATCCAGTGGTTTACGACAACAATCGACCGCATCTACGAAGATGAGAATTACGCGGCCAGCCCAGATCAGTTTTATTGCGACAACCTGTGCGACGTTCGTGAATCGTGCGTGTACTCCAAAGAGTATGAGGGAGGCGATGACGATGCTGGTTGATCTGGACCGTATCCGCGCCGCCAAGGAAAAACTTGGAGACCAAAACTTTGACTATATCATGGAGTTCCTCGGTGTGCCAGAGTTTGACGCTGTCCGGCGCAGATGTATCTGTCCGTTTCACGACGAGGACACACCCTCCTTTATCTACAACCCGAAAGAGTTCAACTGCCACTGTTTTGGGGCGTGCAACACAAACATCGACATCGTGGATGCGTACATGATCGGCCAGAAAAAGACGTTTGTAGAGGCCGTGCAAAAGCTGTTTGAGCTCGCTGGCGTCACATATAGTTTTGGCGAACACGGAGTAAAGACGCGTCGGTCGTATAGATACCCAAAAGAAGTTGTTTGCACAGAAAAATCTAAGGTATACGAATACTTAAAAACCCGCAAGATCAGCGAAGAGACGGCGGACTACCTTGACATACGGCAAGATGAGCGGGGTAATATGGTTCTGAATTATTATGACCTGAACGACACATTGACTATGGTGAAGTATAGGCCGTCGCGGAAGGTCCAGCACGGCGAATCGAAGAACTGGTGTCAGGCCGACGCAGACACGAGCCCGCTCCTGTTCAACATGAACCGTATCAATCCAGAACAGCCTCTTGTCATTGCAAGCGGGGAACTCGACTGTGCGGCTCTGGTTGAAGCCGGAGTCAAAAATTCGGTCAGCATTCCGCTGGGCGATGGCAACCTCCAATGGATCGAGGAGTGTTGGGATTTCTTGGAGCAGTTCAAAGAGATCATTATCGTACCAGACAACGACGAGTCAGGGACCAAGTATTGTAAGACGGTTATCCCTCGCCTTGGATCTTGGCGGTGTAAGGTCGCAAGCTGCCCTGAGTTATATGAGCGCAACGGAAAGAAAATCTGGATCAAGGATGTCAACGAAACTTTGTACTGGTTTGGCAGAGAAGCTGTCGTGGACATGATTGCCAACGCAGCTGATAGTCCGATCCCGTCGCTGATCGACTTGGCGGATGTTGAGGAGCGCGATCTGTCCAGTATTGATGGGATCCAAACCGGACTGGCTGCGCTGGACAAAGAAATTATGCGCCTGTTCTACGGCAGTTTCAACATCCTGTCCGGCACCCCCGGTTCCGGAAAAACCAGTTGGTTGTATCAGTTGGTTTGCAACGCCCTAGATCAAGGCGTTGGCACATGGATCTTTTCACGCGAGTTGCCGGAGTATATGACCAAAAATTGGATCAACTTTCTATTTGCCGGACCTCGAAACGTAGAGGAGTACACGAACGATTTTGGAGCCAGCTACTGCAAGGTGACTCAGGAGGCAAAACGAGGCATCAACGAGAGCTATCGTGGTCTGTGTTACCTGTACCAGGATGACTACGGGAATACAGTGGAAGAGCTCCAGCGGTCCATGGAGGATTCTGCCCGTAAATATGGCAGCAAGTTGTTTATTGTGGACAACCTGATGATGGTCGACCTGCATGCGGATGAAAACAGCAAATGGGAGAAGCAAACTGAATTTGTCAACTGGCTGATCCACTTTAGTTCTCAATTTGATGTGTGTACGATTTTGGTCTGTCACCCTAAAAAGTTGCAGTTCGGACAGGAAAATCTGGACATGTATGACATTGCGGGCACATCAAACCTGGTCAATTTGGCGCATCGCGGATTTAGTCTCAAGCGCATCTCTGAAAAGGAAAAGGCTGGGATACCAAACCGAAGGGGGGACGGGTGGGAAAAACCGCCGTACCCATACGATGTCAAGTTCTCTATTTTGAAGGACCGTATGCGTGGCAGGTCCGGGTTTGAAATGGGAATGCATTACGACCGTAAATCGCGTCGGTTCTTCACCAGCCCAGCAGAGTACGACTGGCAGTACAGTTGGGATAAAAAGAAATATGACATTGGACTGCCGTACCCGGTGGAAGACAACACAGATGAGGTATTTGGACAATGTGAGGGGGATTGATTTTATCGACACACAAACTCAGTATGTTTTGTCTTTGAGTTATGGCAAAGACAGCACAGCCTGTCTTGGTGCCATTCTTGAACTAGGATGGCCGCTGCACCGCGTTGTTACTGCGGATGTATGGGCGACTGATGCGATTCCAGCAGATCTTCCGCCTATGGTTCAATTTAAAGAAAAGTTGGATCAGTACATCAAGGACACATTTGGAATAGAAGTTGAACATGTTTGTGCAATGCGGTGCGGAGAAAAAATCACATACGAGAAATTGTTCTATCACGTTCCGGTTCGCAATAACGGAAGGTCTTGCTTCAAATCGGGAAGTATACTTGGTTTCCCGATTCCAAAAGGGCCTTGGTGTACCAGCGATCTGAAACGTGCGGCGCTCAAGAGAACTTTTCTGCTGGCTCCCTGACACGAGGAGCCGATACAAATATCGTGCAATATCTTGGCATTGCAGCGGATGAACCAAAACGGATTCAGCGCCATACAAAGCCAGGAGTCTTGCTACCTCTAGTTGAACTTGGATGGGACGAGGCATATTGTCGCAGTTGGTGCGAAGCTCGTGGCCTGCTGTCTCCCATCTACTCGCAGGCCACGAG
>PPYF01129277.1_pt1 | contig 96926 bp, 100 predicted proteins | sample 1559871 | NCBI WGS metagenome assembly PPYF01 (sample SAMN08240021, study PRJNA423297) | Human gut metagenome, whole genome shotgun sequencing project.
GGTAGCCCGGCGCGAGACGGAGCGCAGCGCAGCGAGCGCGAAAAGGGCGGCGACCACGCACCGGGGGATTCCAAAGGGCACAGCCCTTGGCACGCCTTTGGTGACTTTCCCCGCGACGGGAAAGTCACCCGGGGCTTGGGGCGGAGCGCCCAAAAGGTGGGTCGCAGTAGCTACCAGCTCCGCAGAAACTCCCCAGGGGGGAAGCCCCCTTCTATACGCTGTAAGGCAAAATCATCAGGCTGATAAAACAAAGAATCCCCACCGCCAGGTTGATGGCGGTGACCACCCACCGGCGCTTGACGGCCGAATAGACGACGGTGGCCAGCAGCAGGATGAGCGCCAAAATCCAGCTGATAAAGACCGGCGTGCTCTGGAAGCCGTTGGTATACAGCAAATAGACGACCAGCATCAGCACGCTCAAAGCCTGCAAAATCAGATACACGCGGTCGTGAAGCAGTTTTTTCATCGGGAAAACCTCCTGTCGGTCGCTTGTGCGGCAGGGAAAGGAGCCGCTTTTTACCAGTATAGCACGCAACTATGAATTTTTCTACAAAAAACAGAGAAACCCCCTTGACAACGGGGAATAAGTGTGATACTGTATATATACGATATATACAGTATATACGGACATAAGGATTGGTGATCTTTTGAATCTGATTATCAGCAACTCCAGCGGGAAACCGATCTACGAGCAGATCACCGACCAGATCAAAACAAGCATTCTCAGCGGGGAATTGCAGGAGGGACAGGCGCTTCCCTCGATGCGTGCGCTGGCGCGGGATCTGCGCATCAGCGTCATCACCACCAAGCGGGCTTATGAAGATCTGGAGCGGGACGGATTTGTCGTGACAGTGGCTGGAAAGGGGTGCTTTGTGGCGCCCCGCAATTTGGAACTGATGCGGGAGGAGCACCGCAAAAAGGTGGAGGAGGCGCTGACAAAGGCGATCGAACAGGCAAAGGCAGCGTCGATCGACCTGCCGGAGCTGGTCGAAATGCTCACCCTGCTGTACGAAGAGTAGACTGCCTGCACGAAAGGACAGGGAATTCTATGGAAAACACGATGATCTTACAGGTGAACAATCTTTGCAAAAATTATTCGCAGTTTACATTACAAAACGTCAGCTTCTCGCTGCCAAAGGGCAGCATCATGGGGCTGATCGGCGAGAACGGTGCGGGCAAATCGACCACCATGCGCCTGATTCTGGGGCTCTGCAAGCCGGATAGCGGCAGTGTCTCGGTTTTTGGACACGAGGGTGTGACCGCCGCCGACCGCGAACAGATCGGCGTGGTCTTTGACGAGCTGCCCTTTAACCAGACCATCTTTACCTCCCATCTGGGCAAGGTGATGGCGGGCATCTACCAGAACTGGGACATGGAACTCTATCAGCAATACCTCAAGCGGTTTGCTCTGCCGGATAAAAAGGAGCTCAAGGAATTTTCCCGCGGCATGAAGATGAAGCTCTCGCTGGCGGTGGCGCTCAGCCACAACGCAAAGCTGTTGATCCTCGACGAGCCGACCAGCGGCCTGGACCCGGTGGTGCGCTCGGAGATTTTGGACATTTTCCTGGAATTTATTTCGGACGGGGAGCGGTCGATCCTGGTCTCCTCCCACATTACCAGCGACCTGGAGCGCATCGCCGACTACATCACCTTCATCCATCAGGGCAAGGTGCTGCTCAGCGAAAATAAGGACGAAATTCTCTACGGGTACGGCATCGCCAAGGCCGGCCGCGAACAGCTGCACCGGGTGGACCGCACGCTGGTGGCCGCCATCCAGGACACCCCCTACGGTAGCGAGGCGCTCATCACCGACCGGGAACGCTTCGAGCGGGAGTATCCCGACATCGTGCTCGACCCGGTCGACTTCGACGAGATGATGGTGCTGCTCTGCCGCGGCCAGAAGCTGTAGGAAAATGGTTTTGATAATTGTCTTTTGAAGGAAAGAAGGGTCTTTATGAAAGGTCTTATTATGAACGATCTGTTCTCGCTGCGCAAGCTGCTGCGCTCGGTCGCGATGGTCTTTATCTTTTTCATGGTGCTCTGGGGCGCGATGGGCCAGCCGGCCTCGGGCGCTCTGATGATCGGAGTACTGAGCGTCAGCTATATGCTCAACCTGTTCTCCTACGACGAATTTTACCACTGGGACCAGTACGCCGCCATCCTGCCGGTCAGCAGCAGGCAGCTGGTGCTGGCAAGATATGCAAGCTTTGCACTCACCTCGCTGGTGGCCACCACCGTCGCCGCGGTGTATATGCTGGTGATGCAGGTGCCGCTCGACGAGTTTGTCATGGTGGTCATCGCTTCACTTTGCATGCAGACCTATACGGCGGCGATCATCATCCCCTTTGCCTACAAGTTCGGCGTGCAGAAGGGCAGAATCTTCTACATGCTGCTGATGTTCGTCCCCTTGGGCATCTTTTTAGGGGGACTTGGCATCGCGTTTGAGGGCGGCGGCGCGCAGGCGGTCAACCAGATCGCGTTTTTGATTTTCGGCGCACTGCTGGTTCTCTTCCTGCTCGGGGTGTTGCTTTCCATCCGCATCTCGATCCGGATTGTCAGCCGCAAGCAGTATTAGCCACCGCCCAAAACCTGCCACAGCAGCCAGACGCTTTCCCCGGCGGCGCGCCAACCGGCGGGGATCAGCACACCGTACTGCCGGTAGAGCCGGCTGGCGGTCCGCTGCAGCTGGCGCAGCTCACCAGAAGAAATCTCCATCTTCCATCCAAGGAAACTCAATGAAAAGGCATCTGTCCCCCCGGACAGGTGCCTTTTCCCGTCTTCGGCAAGGCGGCTGGAGCTGGGCAGCACCACCGAGAGCGCCGGTTCCTGTACGCTGTCGCCGTGGTAGGCGACGTAAAAAAAGCCGGACAGAAAGCCGATGAACAGGGCGGTAATCAAAAAACTTTGCCAGAACAGGCGCGCCTGCCGCCTGGACGGCAGGCGGATGTGCGAGGACAAAAGGTGCATGACAACTCCTCCTTATTCCTTCTTCTGATAGACAGGATGCGCAGCAGAGGGGAAACTATGCGTCTTTTGTAAAAAGAAGAAAAAAATCCAGCCGCCGGGAACCTTGCCCGATGGCTGGACCAATATCAAAAAGGGAGTTAAACCAATTGGCTGAGCAGAAAGAGGACAAGCAGATGGATGGGGTAAAACCAGTAGAAGCCCCACTGGATCAGCTTGCTCTTGGGGCCGCGCTGGCCGTTGTAGCGGCGCAGCAGAGGGATGGAAAAGAGGATGCCGAGCTTTGCCAAAACCGAGGTGTCGTAGGCCAGGGCCTGCAGCTCGTACAGGGTGGTGACGGCGATGTGGGAGGCGGTCTGCGGGTTCTTTTCCCCGTGGAAAATTCCAAACAGCAGCACCATCAGCACCGCGATGTAGTTCCAGTCCGCCGGGTAGGCGAGCAGGCAGCAGACCCCGATTCCGATGAGCTTGCGCACCATGCCCCAGTCCTTGCGGTGGTAGATGGTCAGGGCAATCAGCCCCAGCAGCAGCGCCCACAGCACGTCGGTGGCCTGCCAGAAGGCCCAGACGTCATAGCCAAAGCAGAGGGCAAAGGGGACGTGGGAGATGACCGCCATGACAAAGAGCCGCTTCATGTACCACCACAGATTGGAGGTGTGGTAGTAACCTTCCGCAATCAAAAAGCACATGATGGGTGCGGTCAGCCTCCCGGGCATCCGCAGCACTTCATAGATGGCCAGATCGTGCGGGATAAACACAACCATGCAGTGGTCAAACACCATCGACGCGATGGCGATGAGCTTGAGCGGGTTGGAGGTGAAGGTGATTTTTTCTGCTTTTGCTTTGGTGTATTCTATCTGCATGGGATTCGCGACAGCCTTTGCCATTTGGTATCCTCCGTTCAAGTATGTTTACTCTGCGCCGGAGTCTTCGATGGTCACCGGTTCAGCGGAGTGGCAGACAACCTCCCAGGCATCCTGATCCGCAGGAAAGAGGATGACAGCGGAGGCGTCCCGCGCCATCAGTTCCGGGGTGGCCAGGATGACGCCCTCTTCGCCCAGGCCCGGGTCGCCCATCGAGGCGGTGCCCCACTCGGCATAGCGGCGGGACTGGTAGGGGTCGGACACCAGATAATAGCCGGTGCCGTTCTGCTCGACATAGCCGTTGATGACCATGTAGTGCTGGGCGGGGGTGAAGTTTGCCGTGCCGGCAGTTTCATGGACAATCGCCATGGCGTTGTCGTTCTGGACGGCGTCCAGGATGTAGTCCCAGTCCACCTCCTGCTGCCCTTCAGTCGGGTCGGTGTAGTAGATTTCCGGCTCCACAATGCCGAACAGGTCGGCCGCCACCGTCATAAAGGTGTCGTCGACACCGGAGGCGGTGATGCGGTAGCCGTTTTCCTGCACATAGTCGATCAGGTCGGTGGGGTCCAGCTCGCGGTGCAGGTAGGTGGAGCCGACCATCGTCATCGACATGACGCCGCAGGCGCGGTCATAGGCGGTGTCGTCCACCTCGTTGGGGCTGGCGGCGTTCGGGAACGGGTAGTCCCGCCAGTCCGGGCCGGTCTGCGCCACATAGTAAAGCCCCAGGTCGGAGCCGTCGCGCAGCAGGCTGCCGTCGATGCCCGCCTCAATCATCTGGGCCTTGTAGACGGTGTAGATGTCCTGCTGCATCTCCTCGGGCAGGGTGGGCAGGAGGTCCAGCAGATAGACCGTCTGCTCGCTCATGCTGGTCTGGGGTTCCAGCTGGCAGAAGGTGTACAACGTCTCCACCAACGTCTGCAGGTGGGTGTCGTAGTAATCCAGCACCTCCGGCCGCGCCTGGGTGTGGGAGACAAACTGCAGCTCGCTGTCGCCGTAGGTGGCAAAGAGCGCGGCTTTGATCTCCGAGACGGTTTCGGAGCGTTCGCCCGGCAGGGTGCCTTCGGTGGTGTCCAGCGAGGTGAGCGTCTCCTCCGAGACCAGGATGGGGTAAAACTCCACGCCGCCGAAGGTGAAGGTCGGCAGCGGCTCGAGTTCAGGCTGCTCGGTTTCGGTGAATTCCGCCTCGGTGGAGGTTTCAGCCTGCGCGCTCTGCGACTCGGCAGCGGAATCTTCCGGGGTGGAGGTTGCCGACCGGCTGCACCCGGCAAAGGAGGCCAGGATCAGCAGCGCAAGCAGGATGCCCTTCCAAGATTTCATAAAAATTCACTCCTGTTCGTTATTCATTCATGCTGCCGCATCTGTTCGATGAGAAAAGAAAAACAAGATGGAACATTTTTTCTATTTTTGTACGGTCTTCGCATAACAGCAAGCAGAAAAGAGGGGGGAAGGATGAGGCCTCGTTTTTGATTTCCAATTTGTCTAATACACGACAAAAGACGGTAAATGAAAGGGAGAAAATCCAAAAAAGAATCAGGAAACGACAGATTTCGTCAAAATGACACACCCTTACCCCTTTATCATACCACATTTTGCATGAGAGAGGAAGAAGCAATTGGTTTCTAGTCTGTAAATTCGCAGTTGATGAGGATGACATTTTGTACGAAAAATTGTTCTGATTTTCAGGCGGGTGTAAAATTTTTGCCCCGTGAAGGGATTTGTCGAATATCGAATAAATATACAAGTATATTGTAGGTCATCCTGTGCAGAATAGCAAATACTTATTTTGAATGTAAAAGGATAGCCAAAACTTATGGATACCTCCGGGGCAGCGCAAAAAAAGAGCCCTCCGGCCGGGGCCGGAAGGCTCTGAAAAGATGGTTGTGGGTTTTGTCTGGCAGGCTAATAGCTGTAGCCGATGTAGTCGCGCGCGTCCAGGAAGGCGCCGCTGCTGCTGATAATCTCGAAGTGGCAGTGGTTTCCGGTCGCGTTGCCGGTTCGTCCAACATAGCCAATGACCTGTCCCTGGTCGACCTGCTGGCCGACATAGGCTGCCAGCTCGCTGCAGTGCGCGTAGCGGGTTCTGGTGCCGTCCGGGTGGCTGATCAGGATGTTGTATCCATAGCCGTTGGACCAGCCGGCGTAGATGACCGTGCCCGCCTTGGCGGCCCAGATGGTGGTGCCTGCGTCCGCGGCGATGTCGGTGCCGGTGTGGTTATAGTAGCCCCAGATCGGGCAGGAGATGTAGCCGCCGTTGACCGGCCAGATGTAGCCGCCGACGTTGGATTCGGTGGACGGGGTGCCGGAACCGCTGAAGTTGTACTGGGTGCTGGTCAGCGATCCGACCACGATTTGGGCGTTGACCGGCTCGACGATGACCGTCTCGGAGAGGACGGTGCGCTCGGTCTCGTAGCCGTTGATGTAGGTGATCTGGCTGACGACCTCCTCCAGGCCCTTCTGTCCCTCCTGCACAACCTCCTCATAGGTCGATTCCTTGTTGTGGTCGACCTCGGTCTCGGTGGTGTAGGGGATTTCCCGCTCCTCGGTGACGGTGCGGACCATCTGTGTCTGCAAAAATGGCTGCTCGTGGGAGATAATCAGCGTGTCGCCCACCAGCATGGTCTGGGTGACCTCGGGGTTTAAGTCGATCAGCGTCTGGGTGGGGATGCCGACCTTGTCCGCAACCAGCGAAGGCGAGTCGCCCTCCTGGATGGTGTAGGTCTGTTCGCCCTCCACGACGGTGTCGAGTTTGGCGTTGATGGCGTCCAGACTCTCGATGGAGGAGACTGGATAGAGGCCTTCCTCCACGCGGATGGACTGTACAAAGGTGACCACGGCGTCCTCCGGGATGGTGGTGGCCGTTTCTTCGGTCTGGGTTGTATCTTCTTCTGTTTGGGTGGTGTCCTCGCCGGAGGATTGTTCTTCGGTGGGCTGTTCCTCCTCGCTGCTCTGCTCGCCGGCGGTGTCGTCGGACGATTCTTCCGCAGGGGCGGAGCCGTCGGAGATGATCAGTTCCTCGCCCACCAGCATGGTGCGGCTGACCTCAGGATTGAGGTCGGTGAGGGTTGCCACCGAGACGTCAAATTCGATGGCGATATCCCACAGCGAGTCGCCCTCCTGGATGGTGTAGGTCTGCCGCTGGCCGGAAGAAGTGGAGGATGATTCCTCGGTATCCTCGGCGGCGGGCTGATCCTCCTGGGAGGTCGTCTCTGCGGCAGGTTCCTCGACGGTTGTCTCTTCCTCCGTCTGCTGTGTGGAGGAGGAGTCGGAAGAACCTTCAGAGATAATCAATTCTTCGCCCACCAGCATGGTCTGGCTGACGTCGGGGTTAAGCTCGGTGAGGGTTTCGACCGAAACGCCGTATTCCATCGCGATGTCCCACAGCGAGTCGCCCTCCTGGATCACATGGGTCTGGGCGGGGGAGCTTTGCGGCTCCTCGGTGGATTCTTCAGGTTCGGTGGTTTCCTCCGGTGGGGTTGTCTCCGCTGGTTCGGTAGCTTCTTCGGGTTCGGTGGTTTCTTCCGGCTGGGTGGTTTCTTCCTCGGCGGGCTGCGGCTCGCTGACCGGAACGCCGGGCTGGTAGGTGCCGTCGCGGCGGGATTTTAAGCTGAGCAGCAGCTCGTCCCCATCAGAGACCGCGCCGATAAATTCGTCATCGACATACAGGCCGGCGCCCTCGGCAATCTCGTTGCCGGAAGCGCGGATGATGTTGTTGATGAGGATGTCCTCGCCGGAGATCTGGTCGTCCTGAACAACTTCCAAAGAGTAGATCGGCACGCTGTCTTCCGGAGGCAGATAAGCCTCGTTGACGATACGCTGCCGCACCTTGGCTTCCGCCTCGGTGAAGGCCGATTCTGAAAGGATATAGCCGATGTGCTCGCCGTTATATTCGACCCGCAGGCCGTAGCGCAGCGTGCCAAAATGCTGGACGGTGAGGGTCAGCACCACCATGGCCGCGATGGGCAGCAAGTAGTTGACCGCGCGGGTCATCATCTTTGCGGCGGGAGCAATGGCCTTTAAAAATGCCAGCGGATGCAGCTTGCCGCTCTGTTGACGGCGGCGCTTCCACTCCTGTAAAGCCTGGAAGGTGCGGTCAAACGCCACCTTCCATTCATATTTCCAGGATTTCTGGGTGATGGAGGCGGCTGCGCGCTGCTCCCGGATATCAAGATAGGCGCTGCGAATCTTCCACTTCAGGTGCAGGCAGGTTTTGCGAAGGACCCGGCGGGAGCGGCGGCAGTAACGAATAATCCTTGCGCCGAGCAGATAGCAGACGGCGTAGATCAGGTATGCCAAAGAAACGTGTTCAGCAGGACCAGAAGCGGCCGGTTTGGTTGATTTACTGTTTTCTGGGTTTGACACCCGTAACTCGCTCCTTTCCCTGTAGATCAAAAAAGTGACAACTTCAAATTGTGACAGCTTTTTTTATTATAAGCGTTTTTTGTCCCGGATTCAAGATTTGTAACAGGATTGATACCGAAAAAGCGGTCGAGACAGGCAAAACCGCCCCCACAATTGGCAGTTTTGGGTGCCTGTGACTGTGTAAGGTGCACAACCGGCGCATCATGGAGGACGTTTATAAGTTTAACGGAATTTTTTAAATAAGAACAGGGCCAAATTATAGACGTTTTGTGAAGAAACAATGGACGAACCATTATTTCCTGGGTGATTTGTAAAAGAAGCGGTTCGACTGAGGGACTTTCTGGCGGGGAACTTTGGGAAAATAGTTGGCGGCTCTTTTAAAACCAGGCAGGATTTGATACAATAAAAGGAAAGAACAAGACAGAAAAAGGAGAGGTTTGACACCATGAAGCAGAATAGAGGATATCCGCAGCTGACCGTCACCAAGCGGGCGGAGCATTCGATCATCAAGGGTCACCCGTGGGTCTATTATAATGAAATCACCGCCGAGCAGCCCTTTGCCGACGGGGAGCTGGTGGATGTTGTGAGCCAAAAGGGCAGCTACCTGGGCACCGGCTTTGCCAACAGCAACAGCAAGATTCGGGTGCGCTTAATCTCCCGCAACGCCAACGACCGCTTTGACGAGGCCTTCTTTGAGCGGCGGCTGCGCTACGCCATCGACTACCGCCGCACCGTGATGGGGGAGGACTTCTCCAACTGCCGCCTCATCTTCGGCGAGGCCGACCAGTTCCCGGGACTGACGGTCGACCGCTTCGGCGACATTCTGGTGGCGCAGGTACTTTCGTTGGGCATCGAGCAGCGCAAGGGGATGCTGTTTGCCGCTTTGGAAAAAATCTTTGACGAGCTGGGAGAGCCTCTCCGCGGCATCTATGAGCGCAACGACGTGGCTATCCGCGAGCTGGAGGGGATGGAGCAGTACAAGGGCTTTTACCCACTGCCCGACCGGCCGCTTCCCGATTCCACCACGACCACCATCACCGAGAACGGCATCACCTATGCGGTAGATTTTGAAAACGGGCAGAAGACCGGCTTCTTCCTCGACCAGAAATACAACCGCCAGGCGGTGGCGAAGCTGAGCCGCGGCAAGCGGGTGCTGGACTGCTTTACCCACACCGGGTCTTTTGGTTTAAACGCAGCCAAGGGCGGCGCGGCGTATGTGCTGAGCGTGGATATTTCCGAGAGCGCCATTGAGATGGCGCAGGAGAATGCCCGCCGCAACGGGCTGGAGGACAGGGTGGAGTACCTTGCGGAAAATGTATTTGACCTGCTGCCCACCCTCTCCGAGCCGGAGATGGTGCGGCGGTACGGGCAGTTTGACTTCATCATCCTCGACCCGCCGGCCTTCACCAAGTCCCGCCAGACGGTGGAGAGCGCGGCGCGTGGCTACAAGGAGATAAACCTGCGGGCGATGCGGCTGCTGCCGCGCGGTGGTTACCTTGCCACCTGCTCCTGCTCCCACTTTATGACCGAGAGCTTGTTCATCAAGATGCTGCACCAGGCGGCGGCCGACGCCGGGGTTTCGCTGCGGCAGATTGAGGCGCGCCAGCAGTCGCCCGACCACCCGATTCTCTGGAACGTCGAGGAGACAAACTACCTGAAATTTTATCTGTTCCAGGTGGTCTAGGATTGACCAAATGAGCCAACAAAAACTGCCCCTCCGAGCGGATTTTCCTCGGAGGGGCAGCGTGTTATTTTACCTTGTTTTTCTTCATCATGCGGTCGTTGGCGGAGATCAGGCTTTCAGCAATGTAGTCGAGCTGTTCTGCCTCCTCGTAGCGGTCGACCAGTGGGCTCTCCTGCAGCTCCTCGTAAGCGCCGCTTTCGCGGTAGGCAAACTTGAGCAGGATTGGGGTGACGATGGTGGTGACCACCACCATGATGATGACCGGGGCAAAAAAGATGTCCGGCATCAGGCCGAGGGCGGCGCCCTTGTCGGCGACGATCAGCGCGACCTCGCCGCGGCAGACCATGCCGATGCCCACCTGTTGACACTGCCGGCCCTTGAGTCCGCACAGCTTGGCGCCCAGTCCGCAGCCGATAATCTTGGTCAGCACCGCGATCAGTGCCAGCAGGATCGAAAAGACGATGATCCGGCTGTTCATCTCCGGCAGCTCGACCTTTAAGCCGATGCTGGCAAAGAAGATGGGGGTCAGCAGCAGGTAGGAGAGTGGGGCGAATTTAACTTCGATGTATTTGGATTTGGCGGTGGTGGAGATGATCAGGCCGGCGGCAAACGAGCCGGTGATGTCCGCCACGCCGAAAAATTCCTCCGCGCAGTAGGCCATGAACAGGCAGAGCACAAAGGCGAAGATGGGGTAGCGCTGCAGGTCGGTGGAGTGGACGTTCTTGACATACCAGTCCATTCCCTTTTTGACCAGCACGCCGACCACGATAACAAAGATAAAGAAGCCGACGATCTTGAGCAGCACAACCGGCAGGCTGGTGTCGGAGGAGCCGCCCAGGCTGGTGACGATGGTCAGGGCGATCAGACCCAGGATGTCGTCGATCAGGGCGGCAGCCAGGATGGTGTTGCCCACCACTGTGCTCAGCTTGCCCATCTCCTTGAGGGCTTCGACGGTGATGGAAACCGAGGTGGCGGTCAGGATGACGCCGATGAAGACGTTCTGCATCAGCACGTTCTGCGCACCGGAATCGTTAAAGAAAAAGGCCAGGACCGAGCCGCCGATCCACGGCACGATGACGCCGCACAGCGCCACGCAGAAGCCGGCCTTGCCGGTCTGCTTTAAATCCTCCAGGCTGGTGCCAAGGCCGGCGGTGAACATCATGACGATGACGCCAAGCTCGGAAACCTGGGTCAAAAATTCGGTGCTGTGGATGATGTTTAAAAAGGCGGGGCCCATAATCAGGCCGGCAAGCAGCGCACCGACTACCTGCGGCATCTGAAAGCGCTTGGTGACCATGCCCAGAAGCTTGGTCGAAATCAGGATCAGCGCGATGTCCACAAGATAATGATAGGACATGAAAAATCTCCTCCTCTATTCTTTCGTTTATCGTTTCCCCATTATACCGCAGGCGAAAAAACATGCAAGCCAAAAATGAACAAAAAGCAAAGCAGCTTTGAAAAAACGTGAAATCCCATAAAAAGAAAATTATCGACCGCAAAATTCATGGCAATTTTGATTGTCTGTTTTGATAAAAAAATAACGTCTGTACCCCCTCGATCTTGGTTCTTTTGGAAGAATCACAGATCAATTGTTGTGCATGATAATAAAATATCAATAAAAAAACAAACGGATTGTACAAAGAACAGGAGGCTCGCTGAAAGAAAAGGATTATTTATTATGAAGGGTTTATCAGAACGGCGAAAAACGCCCGACCACCAAACGGCGGTCGGGCGCTTTCCTTATGGATGAATCTATTCGAGGTTTAACTTGTTTTTGAGAATGTATCGGGTGGGGAAGTAGAGCGCGGCGTTGAGCAGCGCCAGCACCACAATGACGGCAGCGAAGGCCAGCATCATGGCGGCAAAGGTGTGCGGCCCGGTCATCAGGCTTTGGATGATTTCCAGCCTTTCACCGACAAACCCTACCGCCGAAAACAGCGCCGCGGTCAGGATGTTCAGCGGGATGCTGATCAGCAGGTAGGCGATGAACGAGCCGGCGATGCGGTTTTTGCAGAAGGGGTAGAGTTGCGAGCAGGCCATCGCCAGGTACATATGCAGCAGTTCATTGAAGAGGGCGAACAGCAGCATGACAAACATCAGAACCAGCGCGGCGGCCATCTGTGCCAGGTCCCCATAATAGGAAGGGGTGATGAGCAGCTGGCCAATGGCGCCGAACAGCTCGCCAAAGGCGGAGAAGAATTCGCCGATGGAGGCAAAGCCGCCAAAGCCGAGAATCAGGATGGACAGCACGCCGACGATGCAGCTCAAAATGAGCCAGATGCTGGCCGAGAACAGCTTGGAAAGAATGATGGTGTCCACGCTGACCGGCAGGGTGTTGGTTAAGTACCCTTCGGGGCCGAGGATGGTGTTATAAAACTGGGTGATGGTCAGCACCAGCGCCACCACCGCCAGCGCCATGAACAGGCAGACGTAGATGAGCGTGCCGCTCACCATGCCGGGCGTCCATTCGGCGCGGATAAAGATGATGTTGAGCACTGACATCAGCAGGATGACAGCGTAGAAGGGGATGAAGGTTTTGGCCATCGCCTTCAGGTCATATTTAAGCATCTTTCTTAGCATTTGAATACCTCCCGGAACAGTCCGTCGATCGACTTGCCGTATTTTTCCCGAATCTCATCGACCTCTCCGTCGATGACAATCTTGCCTTGGTTGAGGAAGAGGGCGCGGTCAAACACCGCCTCCACATCCTGAATCAGGTGGGTGGAGATGAGAATGGAGGAATCCTCCTCGAAATTTTTGAGGATGGTGTTGAGGATATAGTCCCTGGCCGCCGGGTCAACGCCGCCGATCGGCTCATCCAGCAGGTAGAGGCGGGCGCGGCGGGACATCACCAGCACCAGCTGCACCTTTTCCTTGGTGCCTTTGCTCATCGTTTTCAGCCGGTCATTCAGGGCGATGTTCAGGTCCGCCAGCATCTGCTTGGCGCGCTCGAGATCGAAGTCGCTGTAAAAGTCGTGGAAGAAGCTGAGCAGGTCGCTGATGCGCATCCAGTCGTTGAGGTAGCTGCGCTCGGGCAGATAGGAGATCAGCGACTTGGTTTTCTGGCCAGGCGCCATGCCATCGATCAGGATTTCCCCTTTGCTGAGCGGAATCAACCCGGCAATCAGCTTCATGATGGTGGATTTTCCGCAGCCGTTAGGTCCCAGCAAGCCGACAATTTTGCCGCGTGGAATGCAAAAGCTGACACCCTCCAGTACGGAATGAGAGCCGTAGCTCTTGTGAAGGTTGGTGATCTGCAGGACCGGAAGCTCCGAAATCGAGCCGCCCTGGATCGCTTGATTTACTGTATTGCTCATATTGCTTTCCTTTCTCAAAAGACGATTGAATTGGATGATGGTTCTGGGCCGTGTTCCCAAAACGTATCCGATGACAATTTAGAATTTCCCGGGAAATTCTCCCGCTTTTTGTTCAGAAAGCGGGGCACTCTGTTGGGAGGAAAGAAACCGTTCCAGCAGCTGGGGGATGTCCTCCCGATGATAGCCGAGCGAGGAGATGGTGTCCACCATCCGCGCAATTTCGTCGTAAGCTAAGGTTGTTCTGACTTCCATAATTTTCTCCTTATCGTCGGTGACAAAGCGGCCCGAGGTGCGCTGGCTTTTCAGCAGGCCATCGCGCTCCAGCTCTGCAAGCGCTTTTTGCATGGTGTTGGGGTTAACCCCTGCGCTCAGGGCCAGTTCCCGCACAGCGGGCAGCTTTTCGCCAGGCTGATATTTGCCGCGGGCCAGGTCGGATTTTAAGATGCGGATGATTTGCAGGTAGATCGGCAGTTTGTCGTCAAAGCTCCAGGTCATCCTTCCGCCTCCTTTCATTATTGTATTAAGTGCTTAATACAATAATACCAGCTCTGCGCCAGTTTGTCAAGGGCAAAATGTAAAAAAATTGGGAGAAAGGATATCTTTTTCACAATTTTGAATTGCAATTGAAAAGATGTTATGTTATGGTAAAATAGTGAACTTTATATTTACAGCTATCAGGTATGAGAGGGCTGATGGATATGGCATTGCAGAACAGGAGGAAGGCAGGATGGCGAAAATTATGCGCCAAACCTTGCGGGAGCAGGTAACACAGGCGATCCGGATGAAGCTGCTGACCGGGCAGCTGAAGCCCGGCACCAGAATTGTGGAACAGGAGATGGCAGAGGAACTTGGCGTCAGCCGCGGCCCGGTTCGGGAAGCGCTGCGGCAGATTGAGCAGGAAGGGCTGGTGGAATATGCCTCCCATGTGGGCTGCTTTGTCAAGGATTTTAACGCGCAGGATGTATATGAAGTTTATCTGCTGCGCGCAAACCTGGAAATTTTGTCGGTCAAGATGTGCGACGGAAAATTTTCCTCGCAGACCATCGAGCGCATGGAGCAGATTGTGCAGCGGATGGCGAGCATCGAACAGGTCGAACAGTTCGATGAAATCATCGACAACGACAACGAATTTCACGAGTGCATCATTCGGGAGTGCGGGCTCAACCGCTTGTATCTGTTGTGGAACAGCATGGATGGGGGAAATACGATCGTTTTCTACCGCGGTGCAGGCAAGAGCGAATATGTCGTGCGCAATCAGGCCAACATCCACCGCAAGGTGCTGGACGCGGTCCGCACAGGGGATGTCAAGCTGATCTGCCAGACGCTGCTGGACCACTATATGGAAACTACGGTCAGCTACTTGTGGGAACATGGCATCTCGGCGGAAGATTTTCCTTATAAAATACATTTTACCTTGTAGCGTGAAAGAGGGGCGGTCGAAGGATCGCCCTTTTTTGATGTTGTTCTCAGAGAGATAACAAAGGCGGGGAATTTGTCCTTTTTGACAACAGGGCTTGTTGCTTTTCGAAGATTTCCCGAACTTTTATGGACATTTTGTATATAGATTAAGAGGGAAAAATGAATGAAATGAACAAAGTGTTTCGCCCTTTGTTGCAATTGATAAAGAACTGTGATACAATACAAAGCGTGGAGATTGTAGACAATCTTCAGCATACTGTCAATTTTATAATCTGCTGCAGCACGGGGGGAACAGATGGCACAATTAAACTATAAAACCCTGAGGCAGGAAGTGGCGGACGAGATCAGGCGGAAGATTCTCAAGGGAGAATTCAAAGCCGGTGAACGAATTAAGGAACACGAGATGGCACAGCTGCTGGGTGTCAGCCGCGGTCCGGTTCGGGAGGCGCTGCGCCAGCTGGAACAGGAAGGTCTGGTCCGGTACGAGCGAAACGTTGGATGCTCGGTGGCGCCGATAAACGAAAAGGACATCTATGAGATCGGCCTTTTGCGTGCGGCGCTGGAGATTCTGGCAGTCAAGCTGTGCAAAGGGAAAATGGAACCGCAGGCCCTGCAGAGGATGCGGGACAGCGTCGAGCAGATGCGTCAGGCGGGAAGCGATCTTTATCATCAGGCGCAGCTGGACAACAGCTTTCACTCCTGTATCGTTGAGCAGGCGGGATTTCATAAACTGGAGCGGATCTGGAAAAGCATGGACACCAGCAACGTGGCAGTCTTTGCCGCGGTGGAAAAACAGGACATCCTACGGTGTGTGCAGCGCCACAGGGAACTGCTTGCGGCCTATGAGACGCAGGACGAAGAAAAAATTATCCGGGCACTGCAGAAACATTATGATGTGGGCGCAAATGAGGATGACCGAAAGCAGGACGAGCGGTCCTTTAACGAGATCCTTCGTTTTTTTGAAGGGACCCCAGCATAGAACAATCAGGGCATGCCCTGATTGCCATTTTTATGATGATGAATAAAAATGGCAGCAAAGAAAGTTAATTGCATGGCTTCAGAGATGAGGCTGTGTAAAAATAAGAGAGTTTGATAAGCCCGAAAGGAGAAATTATCATGAAAATCAAAAGAATCCTGTCGGTTCTGCTGGCAGGCGCGATGATGCTTTCTCTGGCAGCTTGCGGCGGCGAGGAAACTTCCTCCAGCAGCGGCGAGGATGCCACAGCAGAGCAGAAGACCATCGACGGCAACGTGCTGGACGAGGAACAGTACTTTAACGGCTACCTCGGCAGTGAGCCAACCACTCTGGACAGCGTAGTCGGCAACGATACCTACAGCTCCTCAGTTCTGACCAACGTTATGGAGCCTCTGACCAGACTGGGTGAAAAAGACGGACAGAACGTCCGTGAAGGTGCCGGCGCTGAGACCTGGGAATCCAACGAGACCGGCGATGTCTGGACCTTCCATCTGCGTGACAACACCTGGAGCGACGGCCAGCCTGTAACCGCTGAGGATTACGCTTACGCAGTCAGAAGAATTATGACCCCAGATGTAGGTTCTCCAAACTCCTACCTGCTGACCTGCCTGAAGAACGGCGAGGCTGTTCTGGCTGGTGAGATGGATGTTTCCGAACTGGGCGTTGAAGCTACCGACGAGAAGACCCTGGTCTTCACCCTGGAGCAGCCGACCCCATACTTCCTGTCCCTGACCGATACCCGTGTCATGATGCCACAGCGTCAGGACATCGTTGAGCAGTACGGCGACACCTTCGGTGCCGACGCGGCAAACCTGGTTTACAATGGTCCATTCAAGCTCGATACCTGGACCCACAACTCCCAGCTGGTCATGACCAAGAATGAAAACTACTGGGATGCTGAGAATGTAAACCTCGACACCATCACCTACAATATCATGAATGATGAGAATGCGATCTACAACTCCTTCAGCAACGCCTCCATCGATTCCTGCGGCTGCATCGTTCGCGAGTGGATGGATCGTTTCGAGCAGATGGACAATGTAGAGTATCTGCATTACACTTCTCCATCGGTTCGATTCAATTTCTACAACACTACCGATGAGTTGTTCCAGAACAAGAACATCCGCAACGCCTTCACTCTGGCACTTGACCGCGAGGATGTTGTAGAGGTTATCTACGACGGCACCATGGCTCCGGCTTATGGCTGGGTACCGGATGGTGTTACCACTGGTGAACAGGGCAACTACAGAGAGCAGTTTGAGGCTCCTCTGCAGACCATGTATGAAGAAGGTCTGGATCCAAAAGAGTTGCTGCTCACCGGTATGGAAGAGCTTGGCCTTGGCAGCGATCCTTCCACCCTGGAAGTAACCCTGAGCTTCGGCGATACCTCTCAGTGGATGAGAAACTACGGCGAGTACTATCAGCAGACCTTTAAGGATGTTCTGGGTGTCACTGTTGTCCTCGACTTCAATGAGTGGGGCACCTTCAACCAGAAGGTTATGGATGGCGACTACCAGATGGGTTATATGTCTTGGGGCATCGACTACAATGACCCATACGCAATGCTGAACATCATGCGTTCCGATTCCGGCAACATCAACACCGGCTGGGTAAGCGAGGAATATGACGCTCTGCTCGACCAGGCTGCTGTAGAGATGGACGAGGCAAAACGTGTTGAGCTGTACAAGCAGGCTGAGACCCTCCTGTTTGAGGAAGGCCCTCTCTGCCCGGTTGTTAACGAAGCTGCCAACACCTTCCGTTACACCTATATCAAGGACGCAAACACCATGCCGTTCACTTCCACCGGTCTGAAATACGCTTATGTAAGCGGCCGGTAAACCAAAAAGAGCACAAATCAATCTTCTCACTTTTATGTAGAAGGCGGAAACAGGCAGCCTTTGGCTGCCTGTTTCCTTTCGATATTGAGAACGAAGGGAAAAAAGGGGGAAAAGCATGTTTAAGTATATCCTGAAGCGTATTGGCTACATGCTGGTTACGCTGCTGATCATCTCCGCAGTGACCTTTTTCATGATGCATTCCATTCCTGGTGACCCGCTGGGTGCTACGGTCAACAAGCTGCCGGAGCAGGCCAGGGAAAACTACTACGCGAAGTACGGTTTGGACAAGCCGGTCACCGAGCAGTATGCAATCTTCTTGAAGAACCTGGTTACCCAGGGTGATCTGGGTGAGTCTCTGAAATATCCTGGCCAGAGCATCACCCACACTCTGCTCACAAACTCCAAAGTTTCTGCCACCACCGGCGGCCTGGCGCTGCTGTTTGGTGTCACAATCGGTATTGTGCTGGGAATTGTGGCGGCGCTGAACAAGAATAAGTGGCCGGATTACCTGGTTATGTTTATCGCGATTCTGGGTATCACCGTCCCGGTCTTTGTTTTGGCGGCGCTGCTGCAGTACTTCTTCACTGTAAAGTGGATGATTCTGCCGACCACCGGATGGGGTAAACCGGAGCACATCATTCTGCCGGTTATCGCAATGGCCTTTGGACCAATCGCGACCTATGCCCGTTACCTCAAGTCCAATATGCTGGAGGTTATGGGACAGGACTACATCCTGACTGCAGAGGCGAAGGGCGTCAGCGGCTTTAATGTCATCAAAAATCACGTTTTGAAGAATGCGATTCTGCCGTGCATCACCATGCTGGGCGGCCAGATCTCCGGCATCTTCACTGGTTCGTTCGTAGTAGAGAAGATGTTCGGCATCCCGGGCCTCGGTTTCTACTTTGTATCCTCCATCAACGACCGTGACTATACCATGATTATCGGCACCACCATCTTCGCTGCTGCCTTGTTTGTTGTGGCGCAGCTGCTCATTGATATCGCCTACACCCTTCTTGACCCAAGAATTCGCGTGGCAAAAGGCGGTAAGTAAGGAGGAGACCACATGTCAGAACAGAATAAGAATGTATCTGCGGTGGAATGGGAAGACATTCCGGCAGAAAAATTTGAAATTATCGGCACAGATGACTTCTCCGGCGACATCATCGCCCGCCCCAAGGTAAGCTACTGGGCGGACGCGTGGAGAAGATTTAGGGAAAACAAGATCGCGCTGGTCGCATTGATCATTTTGGTCATCATGGTCATCATGGTCATCATCGGCCCTGGCATCTCCGGCCACAACTTTGAGCAGATGAACACCGATGAAATCAATCAGCTGCCAAGTGCTGAGCACTGGTTCGGCACCGACGACCTGGGCCGCGACCTGTTTGCCCGTGTTTTCCAGGGTGGCCGCGTATCGCTGACCATCGGTATTGTCGGCGCGGTTGTTGCCAGCGTTGTGGGCAGTATCTATGGCGGTATTGCCTCCTATTTTGGCGGCATCGTGGACGATATCATGATGCGTATCGTTGAGGTCCTGCTGAGCATCCCTTACCTGCTCACCGTTATCCTGATCTCGGTTGTCACCGATTCCAAGAGCATCGGCACTATGATGCTGGCGCTGGTCCTGACCGGATGGTGCGGCATCGCGCGTCTGGTCCGCGGCCAGATGCTGCAGTTAAAATCCCAGGAGTACATCCTGGCGGCAAACGCGCTGGGCGTTTCCCCAATTAAGACCATCATGCGTCACATGATCCCGAACACTCTGGGCATGATCATCGTTGCCATCACCTTCGATATCCCGGGCTACATCTTCTCCGAGGCGTTCCTGAGCTACGTCGGTCTGGGTGTTCAGCCGCCGGATACCAGCTGGGGCGCTCTGGCTTCCGCCGCGCAGCAGAACTTTATGTTCTATCCATATCAGCTGTTCTTCCCATCGCTGATGATCGCACTGACCATGCTGGGCTTCACCCTGCTGGGCGACGGCCTGCGTGACGCGCTTGACCCGAAACTGAGAAAGTAGGAGGGATACATCAATGGCAAATGATAAAATTTTGGAAGTAGAAAACCTAAGCGTATCCTTTAATACCTATGCCGGCGAGGTCAAGGCGGTGCGCGGTGTCAGCTTTAACCTGGCTCCCGGTGAGACTCTGGCATTTGTAGGTGAATCCGGCTGCGGCAAAAGCGTTACCGCAAAATCGCTGCTGCGTCTGCTGAAACCTCCGTTCGCTGTAATTAAGGAAGGCTCCAAAATCACCTGCGACGGCAAGGACGTGCTGGCGCTGAACAAAAAAGAGCTGTGCGCATTCCGCGGCGACGAGATCAGCATGATCTTCCAGGATCCAATGACCTCGCTGAACCCGACCATGACCGTCGGCAAGCAGATCATGGAAAGCCTGCGCATCCATCGCCACATGAATAAGAAGGAAGCGCGCGAGGAAGCCATCAAGATGCTCAAGATAGTAAATATTCCAAGCCCTGAAAAGAGAATCGACAGCTACCCGCATGAGATGTCCGGCGGTATGCGTCAGCGTGTTATGATCGCGATGGCGCTGGCCTGCAACCCGAAGGTTCTGATTGCCGACGAGCCGACCACTGCGCTGGACGTTACCATTCAGGCGCAGATCATGGACCTGATGCGCGAGCTGAAAGAAAAGATGAACACCGCAATCATTCTGGTTACCCATGACCTGGGCGTCGTCGCAAACTTTGCCGACAAAATTCAGGTTATGTACGCCGGTCAGATTGTTGAGCGCGGAACCGCGAGAGAAATTTTCTATGACTCCAAGCATCCGTACACCTGGGCGCTGCTGAGCTCGGTTCCAAAGCTGGCCAAGGAAGCCAAGCAGGAACTGTATGCGCTTAAAGGCACCCCACCGGATCTGATTCTGCCGCTCAACTGCTGCCCGTTCTCGTCCAGATGCGAATACTGCATGCCAATCTGCAAGGAGCGCAATCCGTTCGAGACCACCATCACCGATACCCACAAGGTTTCCTGCTGGCTGCAGCATCCAAAAGCGCCAAAGGTAAAATCCTTCTATGACAGGGAGGCGAAGTAATGGATCAGGTAATTGAAAAACTGCAAAACGCTGACACCATCATGGAGGTCACCGACCTGTGCAAATTCTTTAAGGCAGGCAAAAAGCAGGTGCTCAAAGCGGTCGATCACGTCACTGTATCGATCAAACGCGGCGAGACCCTGGGCCTGGTAGGCGAGTCCGGCTGCGGCAAGACCACCTGCGGCCGAACCATGATGAAGCTGTATGAGCCAACCTCCGGCAAAGTTGTGTTCGACGGCAAGGACATCTCCACCCTCAAGGGCAAGGATCTGCTGGAGTTCCGCAAGAACGTCCAGATCATCTTCCAGGATCCATACGCTTCCCTGGACCCCCGCATGACCATCGGCGAAATCATTTCCGAGGGAATGGACGTTCATTTCCATCTGACCGAAAAGGAAAAGAGCGACCGCGTCGCCGACCTGCTGGGCAAGGTCGGTCTGAATCAGGAGTTTGCCAACCGTTTCGCGCATGAGCTGTCCGGCGGTCAGCGTCAGCGTGTCGGCATCGCCCGCGCACTGGCGGTAGAGCCGAAGTTCATCGTCTGTGACGAGCCGATCTCCGCGCTGGACGTTTCCATTCAGGCGCAGGTTGTCAACCTTCTGATCAAACTCCAGAAGGAATTTGGCCTGACCTACCTCTTTATCTCCCACGACCTTTCGATGGTAAAACATATTTCCGACCGCGTCGGCGTTATGTACCTGGGCTCGATGGTGGAGCTGGCCAGCAACTATGACCTGTACGACAAACCGATGCACCCGTACACCCAGGCTTTGATCTCCGCGATCCCAATGGCGGACCCGGATGCTGAAAAGGCCCGCGAGCGCATCAAACTGGAAGGCGAAGTGCCCAGCCCGATCAATCCACCTCCGGGCTGCAAATTCCGTGGAAGATGCCGTTATGCAATGGACATCTGTGCCAAGGAGGCGCCGCAGCTTTTGGAGATCGAGCCAAATCACTTTGTCGCCTGCCACCTCTGCCACGGCAAAAAACAGTAAATAGAAACCGTATTTTCATTGATAATTTCATGCTTTCGGGGCGGCTGCGGGGATTTCCCCGCAGCCGCTTTTTCCAATAGAAAGAGATGGAGGGATTTTGTTTTGAATCAGCAATTGATCGAGAAGATTCTGGATTATGCCGTCTGCCACGGCGCGGATTTTGCGGAGGTCTTTTATGAGGACGTGCGCAGAAGCAACCTGACTGTGCTGGACCAGAAGGTGCTGGATTCCTCGGCGGGCGCCGAGAAGGGCGTGGGCATCCGCTTGTTCCGCGGGACGGAAAGCGCATACCTCTACACTGCGGACCTGAGCGAGGAAAATCTGCTCACCATGCTGCGGGCTGCCTGCCAGTATCGGGATGGCAGCTTTGACCGCAGGGCATTGGAAGAACTGCGGCAGGTCGCGCTCAACCCCATTGCGCGTTATCCGCAGCAGGTGGGACTGAAGGACAAGATGGCGCTGCTCTCCCGCGTGGTCAAAACCGGCCACGAGGCGGACGAGCTGGTCAGCCAGGTGCGGGCCAAGTATCTCGACATGGACCAGAAGGTGCGCATCGCAAACTCGGAGGGACGCTTTGTAGATGACCGCCGCGTCAAGACCAGACTGCATATCACCGTTTTCTGCGAGGAGGGCGGGGACCGTCAGTCCAGCTACACCGGTCCCGGCGCGATGAAGGGCTTTGAGTTCTACGATGAGATCGACGTTGACGCGGCAGTCCGCCAGGCAGCCCAGAACGCCAAGGCGATGCTGCACGCCAAGGCCTGCCCGACAGGAAGAATGCCGGTCATCATCACTAACGGCTTCGGCGGCCTGTTCTTCCATGAAGCCTGCGGCCATTCGCTGGAGGCTTCCAGCACCGCGCGCGGCAACTCGGAATTTTCCGGCAAAATCGGCCAGAAGGTCGCCTCCGAAAAGGTGACCCTGATCGACGACGGCAGCATGCCGGGTCAGTGGGGCTCGTTGAAGGTGGACGACGAGGGCGTGCCGACCCGCAAGAATGTGCTCATCGAAAATGGCGTGCTCAAGAGCTACATGGTGGACAAGCTGCACGCCAGAATGTTGGGCTGTGAGCCGACCGGTTCCTCCCGCCGCCAGAGCTTCCGCTTTGAGCCAACCTCCCGCATGACCAACACCTACATCGCTCCCGGCACCGACAGCCCGGAGCAGATGATCGCCTCCACCGAGCGCGGCATCTTTGTCAAGGCCATCAATGCGGGCTCGGTCAATCCGGCAACCGGCGAGTTCAACTTCAATACCGGCGAAACCTTCCTGATCGAGAACGGCAAGATTACCACCCCGGTCAGAAGCGCGACCCTCATCGGTACCGGTGGGGATATTCTGCAGAAGGTCGACATGCTCGGCAACGACTACGCGCTGGGCCAGGGCTTCTGCTTTGCAGCCAGCGGCGCGCTCTATATCGGGGCGGGCCAGCCGACAGTGAGAGTCACCGAAATGACGGTAGGAGGGGATCAGGAATGATGACTTCGGAAAAAACAGTCCTCTGCGAACTGGCGCAGAGATTAAAACAGGAAGGCTTTGCAGACGTCCGTTTTTACATCGAGCGGACCGAGCGCGTCGGTGTCGGTGTGCTGGACGGCAAGCGCGACAGCGCGACCCGCGCCAAGGAGAGCGCCTACTTTGTCGAGGCGGGCAAGGACGGCAAGCGCTGCTGCACCTTCTTCAATACCCTGGACGGGATGGACGATGTGGTCGAGCAGATGCAGATTTCCGCCTCTGCCTCTCAGGAGGACTACCAGCCGCTGCCGGCCTTTGAGCAGGAGGTAAGCTACCACACCGACTTTGCCCCTGCCGATGAGCTGGAAGCGATTAAGGCACTGGCCGAGGCGGAGAGCAAGGCCAGGGAGGAAAAGCGCATTGCTGCCATCAGCAACTGCCGCTATAACCACTCCTGGAAAGAGGTCGTGCTGATGGACGAGAACGGCACCTGCATGACCGACAGCACCCAGGTGGCTTCGGTCTCAATCGGCGTTGTCTCCCGCGAGGACGGCGACACCGAGATTGCCCACGGCGGACGCAGCGCGGCAAGTCTTGCGCAGATCGACGTCAACGCCCTGGCCAAAGAGGTGGCCCAGCTGGGCGCGCAGCGCCTGCACGCAAAGCCGCTGGAGTCGGGACGATATGCCGTCATTCTGCAGAACAGTGCCGCGGCGGAGCTGCTGGAAGCCTATCTGCCCATCTTCTACGCCTCCGAGATGCAGAATAAGATGAGCAAGCTGGCGGGCAAACAGGGCGAACAGATTGCCTGCGCTGACCTTGAGCTGATCGAGGACCCGGAACTGCCGACCGGCCGCGTCCATCGCCACTTCGACGACGAGGGCTGCCCGGTCAGCAAGAAGTACCTGATCCATGGCGGCAAGCTCGAATCGGTGCTCTATAACCGCAGGAGCGCCGCGAAGGAAGAAAAGTCCGGCAGCGGCAACGGTTTCAAGGCGGACATCCAGTCGGCAGTCGGCACCGGCGTCACCAACGTCGCCCTGCAGAGTGCGTCCGGCAGCTATCTGAGCATGGAGCAGCTCTGCGAAAAGATGGGCAGCGGCATCATCGTCACCGACTTGGAGGGCGTGTTCGCCGGTGTCAACACCATCAACGGCAGCTTCTCCCTGCTGAGCAAGGGCATGCTGGTCGAGAACGGCAAGCCGGTCAAGCCGTTCTGCGAGGTGACCATCGCGGGCAACATCTACACGATGCTCGAGGAAATCGAGACCCTCGGCGACGACCCGGCCCCGACCGCAGCGGGCAGCCAGTTTGTGCAGACCCCTTCGATTTTGCTCAAAGGTTTGACCGTATCGGGATTGTAAGCCGCGTCAATTTGTGCTATACTGGGGATGCAGGAAAAAAACGCACAGAAACAGAAAAACAGAGCTGCTATTTTTGTGCAAGCTCCCGATAAAAAGGCGGAGCTATTTTTCCATCGATTTTGCATAACCTTTTACACAATAAAAAAAGAAAGAGGAGTGTGGCCACATGGACATTTTAAAGAACACCGAAGCGATGGGCAAACGCATCTTTGCGGATCTGGAGAAGATCAATTTCATCCGCACCAGCACCTCCGCCGAGGAGACCAAGGCCGCCAACATCATCAAGGATGAGCTGGCCAAGGAGGGGATGGAGGCGACCATCGAGGAGTTTGACGTCGAGACCGCCGACATCCACAAGGTGTCGCTCAAGGCGATGGGCAAGGAGTGGGAGATTCAGGGATATCGCCGCTCCGGCTCCACCCCGGAGGAGGGCCTGACCGCTCCGTTTGCCTATGTGCAGCAGGGCAGCGACGTCGACCTGTACGACAAAAAGGGCAAGATCGTGCTGGTCAACAACGGCAAGATGAACGAGGAAGTGTATGAGCGGATGGTTCGCTACGGCGTCGCCGCCTTCCTGACCTGGAACGGCAACGTTTCGGACGTCCGTGAAGAGACCGACCTGCCGGAGCGCGAGCTGCGCTACTGGGCGCTGCGCTACGGCAAGATCCCGGGCGGTGTGCTGCGCGCCATCGACGCGATGGAGCTGGTCAAGGGCGAGCCGGAGGAGGTCACCTTCACCCTGATTCAGGACGATGTTACCCGCCCGTCCAGAAACGTCATCCTGCACATCCCGGGCACCGACGGCGGCAGCGAGAACATCACCTTTGGCGCGCACTTTGACAGCGTGCAGTTCAGCCACGGCGTCTATGACAACGGCGCAGGCTCGGTTATCCTGATGGAGCTGGCCCGCCACTACAAACAGAACCCGCCAAAGCGCAACCTGACCTTCTGCTGGTACGGCTCCGAGGAGTGCGGCCTGCTGGGCTCCAAGGCGTATGTCGCCGCCCACAAGGATGAGCTCAAGGACGTTCAGCTGATGATCAACGTCGACGTTGCCGGACCGGTTCTGGGCGCCGACTGGGCGGCCATCACCGCGGACGAGTCGCTCTGCCGCTTTGTTGAGTACCTGTCCAAGGAGCTCGGCTTCTCCACCGACGTCACCCAGGACGTCTACTCCAGCGACTCGGTACCGTTTGTCAACGAGGGCGTTCCGGCCATCAACTTCTGCCGCTTTGGCAGAAACGGCGGCGCGATGATCCACTGCCGCCACGACGTGATTGACTACCTCGATTACAAAAACTTCGGCAAGACCGCGGCCTTCGTTCAGGAGTTTGCGGACCACATGGTCAACGCGGTGGTCTTCCCGGTACCGCGCAAGATCCCGCAGAACATGGTCGAGGCGGTCGACAAGTACCTGCGCAAGAAGAGAGTGGACGAGGAATAAAAGCGAGTTCTCTTCCTTATTAATATAGGAGTTTGACGAGGAACAAATACGCGCAAAAAAATGGCTCCCGGTGAGGGAGCCATTTTTTGTTGCGGGCGGCAGGAGATAGAGGGTGGCTGTAAATTTTGTGTCTGTGGAGGAAATAGTTTGCCGGGGGACTGCAAACTTAAAAAGGATAAGTAAAAATTTTCTTTACAGAAATGGAGCGGTGTGATTCTATAGCATCCCAACCGTCCACCGGAAGGTTGGGATGGTTTCATCAAATCGGTAGTTGGCTGGGAACTTTTTCTCTTACAAAAAGTTCCCCAATCTGCAAGAGACATTTCTCTTGCAGATTTTCCCTTCAAAAGGCGCCTGACGATAAAGGTGTTTCGAGCTCTGCGGAGCTCGACCAGCAGGCGCTGCCCGCTGGACACCCGCTTCCTTTTGAAAAGGAAGCGAAACTTTATTAGCAGAAACTGGGTGCCGCGAGGTAGAAGGTGGGGTCACCGTCAAGCCGATACGCGAATTGGGCGCGGCATCATGCCGCCGTGAATTGGATCCAGGCTCAGCCTGGGGTGCGGCATCATGCCGCCGCCGCAGTGGGCTGGGTGTTGATGGTAACGGCTACCCGGTTGGGCATGCAGACGGCGCTCTGCAGTTCGCTGTCCAGCCAGCCAAATCCAATGCAGAGGTGGTCAGGGCAGTCGGAGGATAGAAAATGGATGCGGTGATCCTGAATCTCCAGCACCACGTTGACGCCGTATTCCGAAAGGTCAATCTGCTGGTCGGAGGCGGTGTTGAGGTTGATTTCCTGAACTGCTTCACCGTCAATCGAGATGAGCGCCCAGGCCTCGGGACCGCTGAGCTGGCGCATCACAAAAAAGACGGCCATCAGGATGAACGCCGCCGCCAAAAGGCCGACTAGAATCTGTTTGTCCCGTTTTCCCATTGCAAAAATTCTCCAATCTGTAAAATGCTGCAACCATTATACAAAAAAACGGCATTTCCGTCAAGAGAAAAGCGGGCGTCCGACCTCGGACGCCCGCTTTTGTTTTGAGGTGTTCTTTTGAAAGATGGTGTCGTTTATACGTTTGCGCTCCACAGGCCGTGCAGGTCGCAGTAAGCGTAAGCGGCAACTGCCTTGTCGCCCTCGGTCAGCGCGAAGACAGCCTCCGGTTTGTCGCCCGGTTTCAGGGTCTTGCGCTGGAAGCCTTCGGCAGTCTCCAGAACGATCCATTTGATCGAGTGCTCCTCGAGCATCGGATGTGCAACCGAGCCGACGGTGACAGTGACGTTGCTGCCGTTGACCGAGATGACCGGAACGTGTTTTTCGGTGGCCGCATCGGTGCTGCCCGGGATGAGCTCGCTCATCTTCTCGCCACAGCACATAACCGGAACGCCTTTGTTTTCCATGAAGGTGATGATGTTGCCACAGTGTTTGCAGATATAGAATTTCATAAAAACTTCCTTCTTTCTTACAAGCAGATTTAATGTATACCAAATTTGTTTAGTTTAACCCTGACTCTAGTATACACCATCGCCCTGCAATTTGCAAGGGGGAAAGCGAAAGTTTACAGCTTATTTTTATTTAGGAAGCGGAGCTGTTTCTTTCTGGAATGTCCCGAATAATCAGCCAGCACAGCGCCATGATGATGGCGGCCGCCAGCAGATGGAATCCGCCGGAGAGGAAGGGGTGGGTGTAAGGGAAGGTGAAGAAGGCATCCAGCGCCGCATCAAACAGGCTTTCGTACCGGATAGCAAAATTGCCAAAGAGGAAAACAGCGCCGCCCATCAGGATGGAGACAACCCATTTGCCGATTTTGTTTAGGTGATAGAATCCGCAGGTGAGCAGGTAGCCGATGCTCATCAGCAGCAGGTTGGCGCAGTACATCTGGACACTGTTGGCAAACAGGCGCAGCGGGAACGGGTCGAGTCCCATCTCAAACAGTGGGGAGAGGACGGGGAAGCCGCTCAGCAGAAAGACGCCCAAAATCACAAGGTTGAACAGGACGAGAAGCGCGTCGACCACAAGGGCGGTGCAGATCCAGCCCTTGACCAGCGTCTTGCGGGTGGCGCCGAGCTGCAGGTGCACCAGAAAGTTTTGGCGGAAGGTGCACATCGCTGCGACGAACAAAAACCACTGGCTGGAGGTTTCCAGCCCGGAAGTGAAGCTCTCCCCCTGCGCTAAAGTCTGCGAGGTGAGGCCGGCAGCGATGTAAAGGACGATCATGATGCCGTAGAAGATGGGGAAGGCGTAGCGGTAATCGGAAAGTTGATAGCGAAAGGATGTCGCGGTGTTCATAAGAGGCTCCTCCTTTTTATCGATGGGATGGGCCGGACGGATGTTCCGTTCCGACCAGCTGGACAAACAGCTGCTGCAGGCTCAGGCCGGAGATTTCCAGTGTGTCGGGCACGTCGCCGCGCTCGCCCAGAATGGCGGCGGTCTTGAGCCCGCCGATCACATCCGCACCGATGACATGGCGGCCCGCGCAGTAGTCGTCCACCTCACCGATGCGGCCGGAGACGCAGTAGCCCTGGTTCAGCAGATGCTCGGCGCTGTCATCGACCAGCAGCTTGCCGTGGTCGATGATGAGGACGTGTTCCAGCAGCCCCTCCACCTCGCCGATCAGGTGGGTCGAGAGCAGGATGCAGGAGGGCGACTCGCTGTAGCTCTGGATCAGCAGCTTGTAGAACAGCTCCCGGTGGAAGGCGTCCATCCCCAGCGTCGGCTCGTCGAGCAGCAGCAGCGGGGTGTGGACCGACAGCGCCAGCACCACCCGCAGCACCGATTTGTAGCCGGTGGAGAGCTTGAGGTTGTTCTTCTTCAGGTCCAGCTCGAACTGCTTGGCGTAGTTCAGGCACTGCTCCTTATCAAAGTTGGGGTAGGCGGCGGCCATCCAGCGGATGATGTCCCGCACCTTCATCTCGGCAAAATTTGCGCCCTCGGTGGCAAAGAAGATCTGCCGTTGTGCCTGCTCGTTTTCCCAGACGCTTTGCTCGTCCAGCAGAATCTGGCCGGTGGTGGGCTGGAAGCGGTTGGCGATCATCCGCAGCAGGGTGGTTTTGCCCGCGCCGTTGCGTCCCAGCAGGCCGCAGATCATCGGCTCGGACAGGGTGAAGCTGACCTTGTCGACAGCGGTTTGATTTTGGAAGGTCTTGGTGACCGATTGGCAGTTCAGTTTCATCTGGAAAATCCCCTTTCTATCCATTCCTGCAGCTGCTGAGGGCTGATCGAGAGGCGCTTGGCCTCCTGTATGAGCGGCAGCACATACTGGGTGAAAAATTCCTCCTGCCGCTTCTCCTTGAGTTTTTGTAAGGCTCCGTCACAGACAAACATGCCGATTCCTCTCCTTTTGTAAACGATACCGGCATCCACCAGCAGGTTAATGCCCTTGAGGGCGGTGGCCGGGTTGATCTTGTAGCTGGCGGCCAGCTCGGTGATGGAGGGGATCTGCTCCCCCTCGCGGTAGACCCCGGAAAGGATCTCATCCTCCAGCCCCTGCTGCACCTGGACAAAGATGGGGGTCTGGCTTGCAAAATCAATCTTCAATCGGATGCCTCCCTTCGGTTGTTTATTGGTTAGTTAGTTGAGTAATTAACTATGGATCCAGTATACACGGCTCGACTGCGCTTGTCAAGAGGGAAAGGGGGAATTTTTGAAAATTTTTTGCAGCGAAGGGAGGAAACCTTTTTACAAAACGCACCAAATGTGCTATACTGTAAAAAGCTAACCACACTTGCAAATTTGTTTTGAAGCAGAAAGGATTGTCAAAAAAATGCTGTTGCTTTTGATTCCTGTATTGATGATTATCTGGGGATTCTGGTGGATCTACAAGCCCCCGAAATACCCGAAAAATCCCGATAATCTGGGCAATTTCTTCATCGGCTACCGCACCCAGTGGGCGCTGAAAAGCCCGGACACCTGGCTGTATTCGCACGTGCGCTACGGCCGGTGGATGGTGGGTCTGGGGCTGGTGTCGCTGGTGCTGACGGTGGTGTTTGTGTTTGTGCTGCCGGCCAACATTGTGGAGCGGGCGATTTTGGCGATGGACGTTATCATGCTGATCATCCCCTACATCCCGATCGAGAAGGACCTGCGGTACTACTACGACAAGAATGGTCACCGGAGAGAAAATCTGTAACAAACGGAAGGCCAGCCCTGTTAAGGGCTGGCCTTCCGTTTGTGTTTGACCAGAAGAAAAGGGTAGTCAAAAAACGACAAGTATGATATAATCGAGGAAGAAGCAAATAAAAGGGGAGGGCGGAAAGATGAAGGCTTACAACATCGGGGACTGCATCCGGCAGCTGAGAGAAGAACAAAACGTCAATCAGGAAGATTTGTGCCATGGCCTTTGCAACAAGTCCACCTTGTCCCGCATCGAGCGGGGCTGCCATGTTCCGTCGATTGGAACGGTTGCTTTGCTGCTGCAGCGGCTGGGCGTGAATGAGGATTCCCTTTCTTTTCTGCTTGGAACAACAGAGCTGGAAATTTCCAATCTGCACAAGGAGATCGAGGCGCTCAACGCCCAGAAAAAGTACGACGAGGCGCTGCAAAAAATCGGGCAGATGGAGCAGCTGACCGACCCGAAAGACCGGGTGATGCAGCAGTTTTTGCTGCGCTCGAAAGCATTGGCGGGCTACCTGCAGGACGGGCAGCGGGTGGACTATGACAATCTGACAAAGCGGGAAATGCTGCTCCGGGCAATCGAGCTGACCCACCCCCATTTCAGCCTGGACAACATCGGGAAGTGCCTGCTGGGAATCGACGAGATTAAGACCATCAACCAGATTGCCATCACATACTCGGAGGCAGGTGACCGGCGGTACGCCATCCACATCTACCGCCAGCTGTTTGAGTACCCGCGCAGCCGCTTTTACAACACCGAGGCGGAGGTCTCGGTGCTGACCATGCTGGCTTACAATTACTCCAGATTGCTGGGGCAGGAAAGGCGATACGAGGAATGTCTGGAGTATGCGCAGATGGGGTACGAGGTCTGCATCAAATATAACAAGGCGCGGATGTTGGGTGGCCTGCTCATCAATATGGCCTGCGCCCTGCACGAGCTGGGGCAGGACGAGGAGAGCATCGTGAAGGTCAAAGATTCCTACCACGCCTATCGTTTGATGCAGAGATTCCCGGAAGCGGAGAATGTCAAAAAGTACGCGAAGGAAACGTTCGGATTGGAACTTGTAGATTGACCGCCAATCTGCTACACAAATAATGAGGTTGGGTATTTGACACCTTCCAAAATAGGGAAAACCACTAAAGTAGAAACCGATTATTTATTTAAAAATACCTGTTTTTGCCTTGTCAATGGGCAAATCGTGCAACTGTTTTGTTGCGCGATTTGCTCATTGACTTTTGTCTTTTAGTCCTGTATGATAAGAGTAAGGAGCTCCCGTAGGACACACAGTTTGCCATGAACTTTAGAAGGAGGGGTAATTTATGGAGAATGGGAAATGGAAGATTGTTCTATTGGCGTTTTTTCTTGGGATGTCAATTGTTTCCTTCTTTTGGATTATTGGATGCTGCATGCAAAACTATATTGCAGAATATTTTTTTTCATACACATTTCCATTTGCCATCATCTGTGCCGCCTCCTTCATTTCCTTGGCAATTGTGAGCAAAAGATGAAAACGGAGGTACAACCATGAAAACAAAACTTCTTAGCTGTATTCTGATCTCCGCCATGGCCCTGGGCGCCACACAGGTCTTTGCCCAAAAACTGGACGCGCCGGTCGCTGCCAAAGAAGATCTGATGACCTTTGCCGGCGTCGAGTATCAGGTCAGCGTGGACGACAAGGGCGAAAAAACCTACACCATTCTGGACAACTCCAAAGAGGGCGCGCAGGAAATTTATCAAGCCGCCGTCGAGGAAAACAACCGCCGCATCGACCAGCTTTGGGAAAAGAACGCCCTCTCCCAGTTTGCCGAGAAGGAAAAGCTGGCCATTGATTTTGAGAACAGCCAGTACAGCCTGGTGCAGTTTAACTGCAAACTCACTGGCCTCACCGTGGACGAGCTGTCGGCGAAGCTGCGGCATCAGGTGATTCAGAAAACCGACAAAGATCACCGCCACGACTGGATGTATTTTGACGTCACCGACGAGGACGGCAACGAAAAGCTGTTCCGGTACTGTCAGAGCTGTGAAAAGTGGCAGGCATTTGAAGCTGAATAATTCTTTTAACAAAGTTCACCCACAAAAGAAGGCCATCCCCGCCCGGGGATGGCCTTCCTGTTTTTTCTTCTGTCCTTGTTAGAACAAATTAAAATCCAAATTCTTCGAGATGTGCTCCAGCACCTTGATGCCGCCCACGCTGTTGCCCTTCTCGTCCAGCGATGGGCCGAACACGCCGATGCCCATCCGGTCCACCAGCGCCGCCGCAATGCCGCCGCCCACGCCGCTCTTGGCCGGGAAGCCCACCGTCATGGCAAACTCGCCCGAGCCGTCATACATCCCGCAGGTCAGCATCAGCGCGCGGATGGCCTTGGCGCTCTCCGGCGGGATCAGCTGCTCGCCCGAGCCCGGGCAGGCGCCGTGGTTTGCCAGCACCGCGCTCATCTGCGCGATGTCCACCGCCGTCACATTCACCGAGCACATCCGGAAATAAAAGTCCAGACACTCCTCCACGTTGCCCTCCAAAATGCCGCTGGCCTTCAGGTAATATGCCAGCGCCCGGTTGCGGTCGCCGGTCGCCTTCTCCGAGAGGTAGACCGCCTCGTTTAAAGCGATTGCCTCGTTGCCGCACAGCTTGCGGATGAAGGCAAGAAAACGCTCGAACTTCTCGTCGGCGTTTGCCCCGTCGATGCAGTCGGCCACCGTGATCGCCCCCGCGTTGATAAAGGGGTTGAAGGGTTTCGTTTTGGTCTCCAGCTTGATGATCGAGTTGAACGGGTCGCCGGTCGGCTCCACCCCCACCTTGTCGTGGAAGAGGTAGTCCGCGCCCCTGTCGCTGATGGCCAGAATCAGCGAGGCCAGCTTGGAGATGCTCTGGATGGTGAACGGCACGCGCGAGTCGCCGCACTCCATGATGCTGCCGTCCAGCCCCACGACACAGACGCCCAGATGATACTTGTTCACCCGGGCCAGCTCCGGAATGTAGGAGGCCGGCTTGCCGAATTTGATAAAGCAGCGCCCATAGTCGAGCGCGTCCTGCAGATGTTCCTGTGTGAGCATGAGGAATCTTCCTTTCCAAAAATAAAGCGGTAGAATATAAGCCGCTGTTTCTATTGTACAACAGATTGTCAGGAATGCAAGAGGGAAAACAGAAAATTTGTCCTGCTTTTTTGATGGATGCTGAAAGCGCACAAAAAAGGCCGCTGCCCAAACGGGCAGCGGCCTTGCAGTTTTCGGAAACTTAGATGAGAGCCAGGGTGTCTCTTGCGATGGCAAGCTCTTCGTTGGTTGGGATAACCATAACCTTGACCTTGGAATCGGCAGCGGAGATAACCTTGTTCTCGCCTCTGGTGTGGTTGGCTTCCTTGTCGATCTTGACGCCCAGGTAGCCCCAGTATTTCTCGCACAGCTCTTCGCGGATCTCGATGTCGTTCTCGCCGACGCCAGCGGTGAAGGCGATTGCATCAACACCGTTCATAGCAGCAGCGTAGGAGCCAACGTATTTGGCGATGCGGTAGGTGTAGGCGTCCAGAGTAACTTTAGCCAGGTGGTGACCTTCCTCAGCAGCGGCAGTGATGTCGCGGCAGTCAGAGGACAGGCCGCCGCTCATGCCCAGCAGGCCGGACTTCTTGTTGAGGATGTTCAGAACCTCATCAACGGTCTTGTTCTCTTTGTTGCAGATGTACTGTACAACCGCCGGGTCGATGTCGCCGGAGCGGGTACCCATGATCAGACCTTCCAGAGGGGTCAGGCCCATCGAGGTGTCGACGCATTTGCCGCCGATCGAAGCGGAAACGGAAGCGCCGTTGCCGATGTGGCAGACGATGACTTTCGCGTTCTCCGGATCCAGGCCGCCGAATTTGATCGCCTCTTTGGAGACAAAGCTGTGGCTGGTGCCGTGGAAGCCGTAGCGGCGGATGCCGTACTTCTCATAGTACTCGTGCGGGATGGCGTACAGGTAGGACTTCTCGTCCATGCCCATGCCGAAGGTGGTGTCGAATACAGCTACGTTCGGTTTGCCCGGGCAAACTTTTTCACAGGCCTCGATACCCATCAGGTTGGCAGGGTTGTGCAGAGGGCCCAGGTCGAAGCACTCGCGGATAGCAGCCTTGACATCCTCGTTGACAACGATGGATTTGGTAAACTTGGTGCCGCCGTGGAGTACGCGGTGGCCGATTGCATTGATCTCATCGACCGATTTGATGACGCCGTGTTCTGCGCTGGTCAAAGCGTCCAGAACCAGCTGTACAGCTACGGAGTGGTCCGGCATTGGGGTCTCAACAACATAGTTGTCTTTGCCCGGTACTTTGTGGGTCAGGACAGAACCGTCGATGCCGATTCTCTCGCAGAGACCCTTGGTCAGGACCTGCTCGTTCTCCATATCAATCAGCTGATATTTCAGAGAGGAGCTTCCGCAGTTCAAAACAAGAATTTTCATTTCAAATTCCTCCATCATTTTTTAAAGCCTCCTGCGCGAGAAGCGGGCCAGAGGCGGATTGACACTCCTATACACTTACTATATTATTATATTTAGAGAAACTTTTCAAGAGAAAGACGGCAATATTTTTGGCAAAGACGGGAATTTTCGCCCATTTTCCCGAAAATCGGGCGAAAAACGGCTTCCAGCTCGCCAAAAGAGGTTGCGGCCCACCCGGACAGGAGGCATTTGATATGAAGACGGCAGCCGTCATTGCGGAATATAATCCCTTTCACAAGGGCCATGCTTGGCAGCTTTCCCAGCTGCGGCAGCGGGGAGCCAGCCACATCGCGGTGGTGATGAGCCCGGACTTTACCCAGCGCGGCACGCCGGCCATCCTGCCCAAACGGGTGCGCGCGGCAGCGGCCCTGCAGGGCGGGGCGGATCTTGTCCTCGAGCTGCCGGTTTGTTACGCCTGTGCGGGGGCACAGGGCTTTGCGTTTGGGGCGGTGCAGCTGATCGGGGCGATGGGCTGTGTGGACTGGCTCGGCTTTGGCGCGGAGGACGCCGACCTGGCCCTGCTCGAGCAGGCCGCCAACGCCCTGGAGCACCCGCAGGTGCAGCTTGCCCTGAAGGAGGAACTGGCGGCGGGCATCACCTTCGCCAAGGCGCGGGAGCGCGCGGTGGGGAGGGTGTTTGGAGAGAGGGTGTCGCAGATCCTGCAGCAGCCGAACAACATCCTTGCGGTGGAGTATCTGGCGCAGCTGCGGGGGCTGTCCCCCGAGCGGCGTCCGCAGACGATACCGTTGGAGCGGGTCGGCAACGCCCACGACGGCGCGCCGGTGCAGGGCTTTGCCTCGGCCAGCTACCTGCGGGGATTGCTGCTGGCAGGGGAATGGGAGAGGGCGGCGGAGTACCTGCCCGATTTTGCCCTCCATCTCTACCGGCAGGTGGCGAAGGAAGGCAAGCTCGCCCGGATGGAAAACGGGGAGCGCGCGGTGCTTTCCGCTCTGCGGCGGATGAGCCGGGAGGAGCTGGCGGCCCTGCCCGACCTTTCCGAGGGGATCGAGAACCGGCTGTACGCAGCGGTGCAGAAGGCTTGTTCGCTGGAGGAACTTTACGAGCAGATCAAAACCAAGCGTTACCCGCTCTCGCGGGTGCGTCGGTTGGTGCTGGCGGCCTTTTTGCAGATACCGGCGCAGGCGCATCAAACCCCGCCGCCCTATCTGCGGGTGCTGGGGATGAACGAACGGGGCCGGGAGATCCTCTCCCGCATGAAGCGGACCGCCTCGCTGCCGGTGTCGGTGAGTCTTTCGCGTCTGGCAGAGAGCTCACCCGAAGCGGCGGCGCTTGCCGCCCTGGAGGCCGCCTGCGCCGACCAGTACGGCCTGTTCACCGAGCGGATTTTCCCCTGCGGGCTGGACTACAGCGAGCCGGTGGTGAAGGGGTAGAACGAAAATGAACCGAATAGAGACAGAGAGTTTCTGTCACACACTTTGCAGGACGGCAGATTTTAAATCTGCGAAATCTACCTTTTGGGGGCTAAGTCGAAGCAGCGCATTCAGACTGATGGTTCTTTGTACCCCGCAGTGTTTGTCCAGTTCTTTTGTGGGGAGGACGTAAAACTCCCAGCTGTCCAGCTTCATGGGATCGGCTTTTGCCGCGTCCTGTTCCGCAAATACGCAGAACACATACACATCGGATTGCCTGTGCGGCTCACCAGTATAGCCGTTAGTGGGCGACCAGCATATAGTCGGCTGGATGCCAAACCGAATGGTGGAGGGATGATTTTGTTTCCAGGCTTGCAGGTAAGAGCCACTCTTGACCTCAATATGAATGGCATTTGCTTCTTCATACAAAGTTAGATCCCACGGCTCCCAATTCGCTCTTGGTTCAGAGAGGTCGATTCCCAGCGCTGCCGCCACAATGAACTCAGAGTAGCACCCTCGTAGGGTGTTGTCGAGCAGGTCAGAATAGCTCCAGCTCCAAAAGTCGCGGAGGCAAAATCCGGTCTCTTTGCCCTTCCATAGAATTGGTTCATCGCCTGTTTTTCGCACGATTGTTCCCCCTAAGCTTTGTTGTAGGCCATACATGACCTGCCGTTATTATAGCGGAATGTTATCGGATTGGCAAGAAGAGGGTATCTCTGAGAAGAAGACGAACAAAATAGATTTTGGGGTTTAGGACAAGTAAAAGAAGGAAGGTTCGTATAAAAATGATTTTAGTGAATTTGCTTTATCTAGTATTGGCGCTGATTTTAGGAATTTTAGCGTTTGTCTTAAAAAAGAAACACACGTCATTTCCCGACTTCCGAGTGGGCTACCACCACCGGGAACTGATGGAGAGCGCACAAAAATGGGAGTACGCAAACCGCATAACAGGGAATTTATGTGCTCTGTTTGCGGCTGTGGCTCTCATCCTTGCTATCGTTTTACTGGTCGTGAAAATTGAAGGAAGGCTTGCTCTTTTACTTTTCTTCTTTTTCTCGTTTCTTTCCATCGCCGCGATTTTGGCGCTGCCGGTATTGCTGTCAAAAAAATTGGATTAGAGCGAGTTTCTATCCAAAACGTCTTGAAGCGGAGACCATACAAGGCCTCCGCTTTTGTTCACCCCATCAGCCACCGCACCGCCGCCGCGCTGGCGACAAAGCCCATCAGGTCGGCGCACAGCGAGGCGGGCGCGGCGTAGCGGCTTTTTTTGATGCCCGCTGCCGAGCAGTACAGGGCGATGGTGTAGAAGGTGGTCTCGGTCGAACCCATCAGCACGCTGGCAATCTGCCCGGCCTGGCTGTCCGGGCCAAACTGGGAAAGAATATTCTGGAACACCACCAGCGCCCCGCTGCCGGACAGCGGCCGCAGCAGGGTCAGGGGGATAATCGGCTCCGGCAGCCCCAGCAGGCTGGCCAGAGCGCTCAACGCCCGGGACAGCAGCTCCAGCGCGCCGGAGGACTGGAAGACGCTGACCGCCAGCGTCAGCAGCATCAGGGATGGGAACATATCCAGCACCACCTGCAGCCCCTCCCGCACACCCTTGGCAAAGGCGGAGAGGAGATCCACCCGCTGGACAAGCGCCCCCAAAAAGACCATGCACAGCACCAGCGGCACAATGAGGTTGGAGAAAAAGCTCATCGGCGGCACCCCCTTCGGGCACAGGTGCCGGGATGCGGCCGGGCAGAGAGCGGGGAGAGGCAAGCCATCGCCTTGGCGGCGATTATCCCGGCGGTCAGCGACAGCGCCGTCGAGACCCAGACCGCGGGAAGAATCGCCATCGGTTCAGCCGAGCCGGCCTGCAGGCGCAGCATGGCCGCGGTGGTCGGGATCAGCTGCAGCGAAGCGGTGTTGAGCAGGATGACCAGAATGCTCTCGTCGCAGGCAGTCTGCCGGTCGGGAGCGCTTTTCTGAAACTCCTGCACCGCCCGGATTCCGGCAGGAGCCGCCGCCGCGCCCAGCCCCAGCAGGTTGGCGGCAAGGTTTAAGCAGACCGCCTGCGCGGCGGCAGAATCCTTTTTGATGCGGGGGAACAGCCGCGAGACAATGGGGGAAAAGAGGTTGGAGAGGGCTTTTAAAAGTCCGGCCTGCCGGGCTACCTCCATCACACCGCTCCACAGGCAGATGCCGCAGCCGGTGGCGACAGCCAGCTCCACCGCTTTTTGCGGGGAGGCAAGCAGCGCGGAGCACACCGCGTCCAGCGACCCCTGCAAGATGGCGGTAATCAGAGAAAAGGAAAGAATCAGCACGATCAAAAATCCGAGCATGACAGTGCCCCCTTGTTTTGATAGGATGTGACACCCCTCGACAGAGGGTAATGAAAAGTTTACATTTTTCACGCAAAGTTTGCATAACCCGCCACCGAATACAATTGACAGAAACTGGAAAATAAAGTATATTTATCATAAAAAGACGAATCCGGAAAAGAAAAGGGAGTTGGTCAAGATGAAAACGACCGGAATTGTCCGCAAGATAGACGAGCTGGGAAGGGTTGTACTGCCGATCGAGATGAGGAAAACGCTGAATCTTCAGATCCGCGACGAGGTGGAGATTCAGATGCAGGATAAATCCATCGTGATCAAAAAATACGAGCCGGAAAAGGACAACCGCTGTGTCTTCTGCGCGTCGCAGGAAAATCTGCAGCAGTTTAAGGGCAGCTGGATCTGCAGCGACTGCCTGCAGGAGCTTGCGTCAAAATAGTTGGAAGGAACTGGGGAAAAGGGAAGAACTTTCTCTCAAAAAAATATGAGCGCCGCCGGGTGAATAGAACGCGGCAATCGGTGAAAAATAACATTGTCCTCAAAAACGATAAGGAGATGTTATGATGCTTGATAAACTTGTTTTGGCATTGGTCATCATCGGCGCACTGAACTGGGGCAGCATCGGGATCTTTCAGTTCGACCTGGTGGCAGCTCTGTTTGGGGGCCAGGCGGCTTTGCTCAGCCGCATTGTCTATACCCTGGTGGCCCTGGCCGGTGTCTGGGCGATTTCCTTCTTTTTCCGTGACACCGAGGCCAGCCACGAGACAGCACGAGAACGACATATATAGAAAAAATCCCCGCCACAGATTGCTCTGCGGCGGGGATTTTTTTTGCACGTCCGGGAAAGAGATTTATTTCTCCTTGCGTTTGCACAACAGATTCTTTAACTTGTACATATTGGCGGCGCGGCGGCGCAGCGTCTTTTCGATGTCCACCTCGATGTGCCCGTCGTCATAGACGATGATGCAGCTGCCCTCCTCGGCGTTGGGCGGCAGATTCTTGCGGGGGATGGCGTCAAAGCCGCCGGTCGGCGTCTCGCAGACCACATACCCCTCCTCAAAGCGGTCGATAATCAGTTCTTTCATCGTGTTTCACCTGTTCCTTTTTTGAGATTACGGTTTTTCGGTGCGGACAGAGATGGTTTCTCCGTCGCTTGTGAAGGTGATGTTGCCGTCCAGGTCGGTGCGGTAGTACTCGACCCCCATCGCTTCCAGCTTTTCAATCGTCTCGTCGTGCGGGTGGCCGTACTGGTTGCCGCGTCCGCAGGAGATGGAGGCGTATCCCGGCGTCACCGCATCCAGATATTCCTGGCTGGAGGAGGTGGAGCTGCCATGGTGGCCCATCGTCATCACATCGCAGTCGAGATCGGCGCCGCTCTGCACCAGCATTTCCTCCATATCCTCCTCCTGGTCGCCGTTAAAGAGGAAGGAGCTTTCGCCAAAGTCCAGGCGGGTGACCAGCGAGGTGTTGTTCTTGTTGTCGGCTGCCTGCGGGTCCACCGGCCCCAGAACGGTCAGCACTGCGCCGCTGCCAAGGTCGATGGTGTCGCCCGCGGCGGCGGTGAAGAGTGGGATGTCTTTTTCCTCGATGACGTCCAGCACGTCCTCATAGGTTTTGGTGGTGGGGATCAGATCGTCCGGCATCTCGCCGAAAAAGACCCCGCCGGGCACGTCGATATTTTCGAGCACGGTATCCATCCCGCCGATGTGGTCAGAGTCGGGATGGGTGGCCAGCACATAGTCCAGCTCGGTCAGCCCCAGCTGCTTGATAAAGTCCAGTACCTCGTCGCCTTTGTCATTTTCGCCGGCATCGATCAGCAGCGAATTCTCCTCGGTGGTGATCAGGATGCTCTCGCCCTGGCCGACGTCAATGACATAGACCTTCAGCTCGCCGGAGGCCGGCAGGGTTGGCGCGGGCGAGGTGGGACCTCCGTAGAGGATGCGGTCGATAAAGTTCATGCACTCCTGCGCAAACGAGGTATCGATGCCGATCATGTCGCCGCCAAAGGTGATGACGCTCAGGATCACCGCCGCCACTGCAAAGGCCGAGAGCACCCATTTGGGCAGGTTGTTGTTTTGTTTTCTGCGTCTTCTTTTTGCCATAAGGGATGGTTCCTCCGTCGATGGGATGATGCAGCCTTACCGCTGCTTCTGGCGCGGGGAGCGGGTGTCGTTGGTCAGCACGCCGTCGCGGGTGACCACGCTGCCCCGGCGGGAGCGGTGGGCCGGTGTCTTGGAACGGGCGCTGTGTGCCCGCTGGCCGCCTGCCTTTGCCGCCGTTTTGGGCGCTGCTGGCTTGCGCGGGTGGGTGCGGATGTATTCGCTGTCCGGCGCGACCAGACAGTCCGGTCCGTAGCCGATCAGATCCTCGCGGTGGGCGTGGATGAGCGCCTCAATGACCGCGCGGCGGTTTTCCGGCTTGTAATATTGCAGCAGGGTGCGCTGGTAGAATTTTTCCTGCGCGCTCTTGGGCACATAGACCGGCTCCATCGTCTGCGGATCAAGGCCGGTATAGAACATACAGGTGGAGTTGGTGCCGGGGGTGGGGTAAAAGTCCTGCACCTGCTCGGGGCGCATGTGGTGGCGCTTTAAGTAGAGCGCCAGCTCCACCGCGTCGGCGATGGTGCAGCCCGGGTGGGAGGACATCAGGTAGGGCACCAGATACTGCTCCTTGCCGATGCGCTTGGTCTCCTCATAAAAGCGCTTGCAGAAGCGGTCGAAGTCCTGGATGTGCGGCTTGCCCATTTTATCCAGCACGTGGTTGACACAATGCTCGGGGGCAACCTTGAGCTGCCCGCTGATGTGGTGCTGCACCAGCTCCTGCAAAAAGGTGGGGTTGGGGTCGGCGTTGAGGTAGTCGTAGCGGATGCCCGAGCGGACAAACACCTTTTTGACCCCCGGCAGTTTGCGCAGTTTGCGCAGAATGCCGACATACTCCATGTGATCCACCTCCAGCTGCGGGCAGGGCTTGGGCGCCAGGCACTTGCGGTTCTGGCACAGGCCGTGCTTCAGCTGCTTTTTGCAGGAGGGGTAGCGGAAGTCGGCGGTCGGGCCGCCCACGTCGTGGATGTATCCTTTAAAGTGCGGGTTGTGGGTCATCTCCTCGGCCTCGTGGACGATCGATTCCTCGCTGCGGGAGACCACCTGCCGTCCCTGGTGGAAGGTGATGGCGCAGAAGTTGCAGTTGCCAAAGCAGCCGCGGTTCTGGATGATCGAGAACTCGACCTCCTTGATGGCGTCCACCCCGCCCAGCGCCTCATAGGAGGGGTGATAGGTGCGGGTGAAGGGCAGGTCGAATACGCGGTCCAGTTCCTCCCGGGTGAGGGAGGGCATCGGCGGATTCTGCACCAGGTAGCCGGTGTTGGTCTGCTTTTGCACGATGGTCTTGCCGTAGACCGCATCCTGCCATTCGGTCTGGATCTGGTGGGCCTTGGCGTAGCTCTCCTTGTTCTCCGAGACCTTGTGGAAGGAGGCGCAGGTCACGCTGTCCTTGGGGATCTCGTCCTGGGTGCACAGGTAGCAGGTGCCGCGGATGTCGCGGATTTCATGGATGTCCTTGCCTGCCTTGAGTTGCTCGGTGAGCTGGGCAATCACCTTTTCACCCATGCCGTACAGCAGCAGGTCGGCCTGCGCGTCGACAAGGATGGAAGGGCGCACCGCGTCGTCCCAGTAGTCGTAGTGGGCAAAGCGCCGCAGCGAGGCCTCCAGCCCGCCGATGACGATGGGGGAGTCCGGATACAGCTGCCGCAGCTTGCGGGAATAGACGATGGTGGCGCGGTCGGGACGGCGGCCCGCCTTGCCGCCGGGGGTGTAGGCGTCGTCGCTGCGCTTGCGCTTGGCAGCGGTGTAGTGGGCGACCATCGAGTCAATGTTGCCGCCGGTGACCAGAAAGGCGTATTTGGGCGCGCCAAATTCCATGTAGTCCCGGTCGGAGATCGGCTGGGAGATGATGCCGATCGAAAATCCCAGCGCCTCGATGACGCGGGAGATGATCGCCGCGCCAAAGCTGGGGTGGTCGACATAGGCGTCGCCGATGATATAGACAAAATCTAGCTGATCCCAGCCGCGCGCGGCGGCCTCAGCTTTGGTGATGGGAAGAAACTGAGAGGTCATGGATGCTCCTTTTTCGATTCAATGGGGTTGGTTGCGGTTGTAGGACTAGTATACCACAAAACAGGGTGGAGCGCAAAACGTTTTTGCGTTTGGAAGGCGGGCAATAAAAAAACCGGATACAGGAAACCCTGTATCCGGTAAAAAGTATCTTTTGAAAAAAGAACTTATTTGAGTTCGATCTCAGCGCCAGCCTCTTCGAGCTTGGTCTTGATCTCCTCAGCGTCAGCCTTGGAAACGCCCTCTTTGATCGGTTTCGGGCACTCGTCAACCAGAGCTTTAGCCTCTTTCAGGCCCAGGCCGGTGATCTCTTTAACCAGTTTGATAACGCCCATCTTGGAAGCGCCAGCGCTCTTCAGGATAACGTCAAACTCAGTTTTCTCCTCAGCAGCAGCGGCAGCAGCCGGAGCAGCAGCAACAGCAACCGGAGCAGCGGCGGAAACGCCGAATTCTTCTTCCAGTGCTTTAACGAGCTCAGCAAGCTCAAGAACGGTCAGTTCTTTAACATTCTCAACAAATGCTAAAACTTTCTCAGAAGCCATGATAGTACCTCCATAATGTAATTTTCAAAATTGTTTGGTGGCGGGTCTATTGCCCGCAGCATAAAAAGGATGGATTATTCAGCGGCAGGAGCCTCAGCCTCAGCAGCCGGAGCTTCAGCAGCTTCTGCAGGAGCGCCAGCTTCTTCCTCTTTCTTCTCGCCGATTGCTTTGATCGCAACAGCCAGACCTCTGAGGTTGCCAGTGAGTACGCTGAGCAACATGGAGACAAGGCCTTCCTTGTTCGGCAGTTTGGACAGAGTCTCAACGCCCTCTTTATCCATCGGTTTGCCATCCGCAAAACCAGCCTTTACAGCGTAGGAGCTCTTGGCGCCCTCGATGTATTTGCAGATGATCTTTGCAGCGACGATCGGGTCATCGTTGGAGATGGCGATCGCGGTGGTGTTTTCCAGCACGTTGGAGATCTCCTCATATGGAGTATCCTTCAGCGCCAGACGGAGCATGGTGTTTTTAACAACACGGTACTCTACGCCAGCCTCGCGCAGCTCTTTACGAAGTTTGGTGTCGTCAGCTACGGTGATGCCCTTGTAATCAACCAGGACACCGGCAGCAGCGTTGGTCAGCTTGTCTTTGAGCTCGGCAACATACTGCTGTTTTTCGAGTAAAACCTTTTCGTTAGGCAAATCAGTTCACCTCCTGAAAAATGTTTGTGTGCAGCGCCCGGGGCGCCGCAGCGCGGATTCGATGCAAATCGCCGCTCTGAAAAAGCCCTGCGGCCCCTTCAGAAAACCCGAAAACTTAAAAAAGCCCTTTTTCCCTCAAGGAAAAACCCCGAGGCAAAAAGAGCAGATGAAAAGTCATATTCATGCTTTCTCATCATTTCCTCGGCAGGCTTCCTTTAAGCCAATGCTTGTCGCATTTGCACCTGCTGTCTTTGGAATGACAGCCCCTATATTATATCGAAGGCCGGACGTGCTGTCAAGGGCGGGAGGGACGTTTTTTTTAAAAGAACAGCAATTTTATGAAAAGTGCATAACAACGCCCTTTTTCTCCCGCCCGCCTTACACGCAAATTTCATTTAAGAGGCTTTCGCGCGGGAGTACAGGCTCTTGTTTTTCCACTTCCCGCTCTTCCAGCGCAGCTGCATGAGCAGCCCGCGCAGGCATTCGTCCGCCGCAAAGGCAATCCAGATGCCCGGGAGTCCCAGCCCCAGCGGGACGGCCAGCAGGTAACAGCCCAGCGTGGAGACAATCCACATCGAGAACACCGCCACCACCGAGGGGTAGACCGTGTCGCCCGCGCCGCGCAGGCCGTTGATGACCACGATGTTGAAGGTGCGCCCAAATTCCACAAACAGGTCGATGAAGAACAGAGAGGCCCCCGCCTGCACGATGACCGGGTCGGTGGTGAAGATCATCATCAGGTATTGGCGGACAAAAAGCGCACCGATGCTGATGGACATCGAGATCAGCAGCGACACCTTCAGCGAGTGCATGCAGACCCGGTCGGCCGATTCGGGATCGCCATTGCCCATGTGGTAGCCGACCAGAATCTGGGCGGCCTGGGCGATCGAGTTGGAAAAGACGTAAAAGAAAATGACGATGTTAGAAAAATAGGTCTTGGTGATAAAGTCGGTGTCCGAGAGAAAGTGGAAGATGATTGAGGTGACGACCAGCTGGGCAACATTGTAATTGATGCTCTCAAAGGCGGAGGGCAGACCGACCAGCAAAATCTTCTTTCCCTCCTCGCGGGGGAAGGGCTTGAGCAGGGCAAAGATGCTGGGGGATTCCACCTGGGAAAAGAGCATGAAGCACAAGATGGCCACGCCGGCTACCCTTGCCAGGGTGGTGGCGATGGCAACGCCGCGCACGCCCAGCGATGGCAGGCCGAACAGTCCCAGCACAAAGGCGGTGTCCAGGATGGCGTTGAGCACGTTCATGATGGCGGTGACATACATCGAGATGCGGGTGTATCCATGGCTGCGCAGGATGGCGGTGACCGAGTTGAGGATGGCCTGGGTGAAGATGAATCCGCCGACAATCAGCAGATACTCGCAGCCGTATTCCAAGATGTCCCCCTGCGCGCCCAGCGCCGCCAGCAGCGGGCGGTGAAACACCGCGATGAGCGCCGAGACAATCAGGCCGATCAGCGTGCTGAACAGCAGCGACAGCGCTGCAATCATCGAGGCGCTTTGCCGTTTTTCGGCGCCGAGGCTTTGGGAAATCAGGATGGCGGTGGCGCCGGAGATGATGCTGAACACCAGGTTGCAGATCGAGATGACCTGGTTGGCCGCGCTGACGGCGCTGGCGGCGACATCGTTGTACCGGCTGAGCACAAAGATGTCGATAAAGCCCAGCAGCATGAACAGCATGTTTTCGATAAAGATCGGCCAGGTCAGGCTGAGCAGGTTCATTCGTTTGTCCACAGGAAATCTTCCTTTCATCATTACACAGATTGCCATGATGCGCCGGCCGGCGCGTTTTTGCTTTTTCTAAGGTACAGCGAAAAAGGCCGCCTGTCAATCTCTGTTGCCGGCTTTGGCCGCATTTTTCCCTTCCCTATAAAAATTAAAAAATGCGGGGAAAAGCCTTGTGCAAACAGCAAAGAAAAGAAGGCATAAATTTGTGAGAAAAATGCTTGACATGGAGTGGCAAAGCTGATATACTATAGTCAGTAACAAGAATTATTACTATTAAGGAGCAAAAGAGATGGCGACACTCAGAAGAAATTCACGTCAGCGGATGCTCGTGTATGACGCGGTGAAAGCCTCTCATGAGCATCCGAACGCAGAAGAAGTCTACCAGGTGGTCAAGCAGCGGCTTCCGGACATCAGCCTCGGCACCGTCTACCGCAACCTCAACCTCCTCGAGGAGATGGGGCAGCTCCGGCGGATCCATACCGGCATCGGCGGCGACCGCTTTGACGCGGTGATCACGGCGCATCCGCACCTGATCTGCACACGGTGCGGCGGGGTGTTCGACCTGCAGTGCGACATCGACCGGGAGACAGAGCTGCTTAGACAAACGTTTGAACATGCGGGCGCACAGGTCGACGAGGTCCAGATCCGGGCCTGGGGAACCTGCGACCGCTGCAAAGAAGAAGGAACTCTATAAATTTAAAAACAAAAAGAAAGGCGGAATGAAATCATGGAACTCAAAGGAACAAAGACCGAAAAAAATCTGCAGGCTGCATTTGCTGGTGAATCCCAGGCCAGAAATAAATACACCTACTATGCTTCTCAGGCAAAGAAGGAAGGCTTTGAGCAGATCGCTGCCATCTTCACCGAGACTGCCAACAACGAAAAAGAGCACGCCAAAATGTGGTTCAAGCTCCTCAACGGCGGCATCGGCAAGACTGTAGACAACCTCAAGGACGCGGCTGCCGGCGAAAACTATGAGTGGACCGACATGTACGCCACCTTCGCCAAAGAGGCCAGAGAAGAAGGCTTCGACCACATTGCCAACCTCTTCGAAGGCGTAGCCGCCATCGAGAAGGAGCACGAGGAGCGCTACAAAGCTCTGTGCAAGAACATCGAGGAAGGCAAAGTCTTTAACCGCGAGGGCAAAAAGGCCTGGATCTGCCGCAACTGCGGACACATCCACTTCGGCGAGGAAGCTCCGGAAGTCTGCCCGGTTTGCGCACATCCAAAGGCATACTTCGAGCTCAGAGCACAGAACTATTAATCGTTTCAGAGCAAAATTCCCATCAAGCAAAAAGAGGAGCCGTCCGGCATGGACGGCTCCTCTTTTTTGTAGCTGAAACGCCTGTGTCAAGCCGTACGGCTTGAGCATTTCAACGGCATCTGTTATGCTTATCTTAAGATGAAAATTTGGTGAAGGGGAGGAGATTGGATGAAAAAGAAAATGGTTGCATTGATTTTGACGGCGCTGCTGCTGGGCGGCTGTGCGGGGAATCTTTCGCACAGCACCGACCTCACCGCCACGGTCAGCGGGGCGGTGATCGAAAAGGTGGATATTTCCGGCGAGAGCTACCAGCCGCAAAATCCAAAACAGAAGATTGCCGGCTGGAACCTCGAGCTGCTGCGGGAGAGTTTTTCCGGGGAAAACATCCTGCTCTCCCCATTGTCGCTGACGGCGGCGCTGGGGATGGCCGCCAACGGTGCGGACGGCGGGACCCTGACAGAACTGGAAACCTTCCTCCAAACCGATGTGGACACCCTCAACCAGTACATGAAGGCCTACCTCGATCAGCTGCCCGGCGGGCAGGTCAAGCTGGCCGACGCCATCTGGCTGCGGAGCGATGACAGCCTGCAGGTGGAGGAGGACTTTTTGCGTGCGGCGAAAGATGGCTACCGCGCGCAGGTCTACCAGTCCGCCTTCGACAAGGGCACCCAGCAGGACATCAACGCCTGGGTCAACCAAAAGACAGACGGCATGATTCCAAGGCTGCTCGATTCCCCGCCCGACAGCGGCGCGATGGTCTACCTGGTCAACGCCCTCTCCTTTGACGGGGAGTGGGAAGAAAAGTATAAAGCGGAGCAGGTGCGCAAGGACATCTTCACCACCGAGGAGGGGGAAGAGCAGCGGGTGGAGTTCCTCTTTTCCGACGAGGGGACCTATCTTGCGGGGGAGTACACGACTGGGTTCATGAAATCCTACAAGGGTGGGGGCTACGCCTTTGTCGCCCTGCTGCCCGAGGAGGGAATGAGCATGGCGGAATGGCTGCGCGGCATCGACGGCGAGCAGCTGTATGAGCTGCTGGAAAACCGGCAGGAGACTTCGGTCGGCACCGCGATGCCAAAGTTCTCAGTCGCGTATTCCGCCGAGCTGCAGGACATCCTGGCGGGAATGGGGCTGGGGCAGGCCTTTGACCCCATGACTGCCGACCTTTCCCGGATGGGCAGCTCGCAGGCGGGAAACCTGTACATCAGCAAGGTGATTCACAAGACCCGAATCGAGGTGGACGAGGAGCGCACCAAGGCTGCCGCTGCGACGGTAGTGGAGGATGGAGCCGCTGCTGCAGAAGCGGAGGTAGACAACGAGCGCCTCTATCTGCGCCTCGACCGCCCTTTCTTCTACCTGATTCTTGACACCCGGCAGCAGTTCCCGCTGTTTATGGGGGTGCTGATGGCGGTCCGGTAGGCGGGATGGCAAACGGTTTTTACTTGCATCCGATGGGAATGAGCTATCATAAAGGAAACTGAGCAGCCAGCAGGGTGCGCTCCCAGAGGTGGGAGCGCACCCTGCTAAATTTTTTTGCCCCTTTTTGTCCTGTCAAAAGCGCCGCCCCGCGCAGCAGGAAAAGGAAGAAAAGGCGGCGGCAGTGAAAGGCTCCACTATCGCAGAGGCGGGACGGCCCTCGCCAAAGCCACCGCGCCCGCATAGGATAGGAGTGTCAGGCAGGGGCGGCAGAGCGCTTCCGGCCTTTTGCATAAGGAAAGCGGCTAAGGAAAATTTCCTTAGCCGCTTTGCGCTTTTGGCTGATTTTAAGAGAGCGCGGGATTGTCGACGATGTATCGTTCGATGCCGTTCTCGCCGGCTCCCTGAATGCGCGCTTCCAGACTGTCGCTGTCCAGCAGCGCGATTATCTGGGTGTCCGGCAGCTTCTGCCGCAGCGCCGCGCTGGCGGTGTGCACCGTGCTGTACGGGTCAGCGGCCGGGTCGGGGATGGAGACCAGGTCGGTCTGCAGCCCGGAGCCGAAGACCTCGACGCGCAGATCGACCGCGACGGTGTCGCCGGACAGCTCAGCCGCGTCGCCAAAGTACATCTCACTGTCGCCGCCCAGCATGCTCGATGCCGGGAACAGGGCGGTCAGCTCCACCCCTTTGGCCGCGGCGTACTCGGTCATCTGTGCCACGAACTGCTGCAGGAAGGCGTGCTTGTCGTCCTCCGCGTGCTCAAAGTAGTCGATCATATCCAGCGAGTAACCCTCCGGGAACTGGACATCCTGCAGCACGATCATCTGGAACCCGGCGTCGCAGGCATCGTCCACAATCTTCTGGATGTAGCTCTGCGCGGCCTCCGAGAAGGGGTTGAGCCAGGCGTGGCCGCCGTTGTTCGGGTCGTCGTCCACCCACAGTGACTCGGAACCGGCGTACCAGGTAGCAGCGTCGTTGTTGGCCAGAGGGTAGAGGTGGTCATGGAAGGTGTAGATCGAGGCGACGGGGGTCAGCCCCGCGTCGAGAATCTGCTGCGCCACCGCGTTTAAATCCACCGGCGTCTGGGAGGTGACGCGGGCGTCGGTCGCCTCATTGTAGGAGATCGAATAGGTCACGGTGCCGTCGTCGGTTTTCAGGTCGAACATGATGCTGTCATAGCCGGCATCCTTGGCTGCCTGCAGCGCCGCGGTAAAGCTTGCGCTGTCCTGCACCGTCTCAATCGGCAGATAGGCGGTCATCGAGACGCCCTGCGCCTCTGTAGAGGGTTCCTCCTGCTCCGATTCACCCGGTACCGGAGTTTCCTGGACATCCTGCTCCTGCGGGTCGGAGGCGCCGACGGTCAGGTCCTGCTCCTCCTGCGGGTTTTGCCGCTGCGCAATCCATTCGCTGACCGGCGCATATAAGGCCCAGCCCAGCCCGAACAGAACGGCGATGGCAGCGACAATCACCACCACCCGCAGGACAATGCTGCCCGCAGAGCGGCGGTAGATCCTTTTGTGACGTTTAATCTTGTAAGGTCTTCCCATAGAAATCCTCCCTGAACAAAGCGCGCATTAGGCCGGGAGCTGATTGCCCAGCAGCCCGAACAGCGCAAGAGAAATGATGCCAAGAGACAGAAGGGTGATCGGCAGGCCGCGAAAAGCCTTTGGAACGCGGGTCAGCGCCAGGCGCTGGCGCACCGACCACAGAAGCAGCAGGGCAGCGGTGAAGCTGACGCCAGCCCCCACACAGTAGCCGAAGAAGGAGAAAAATTTGGAGCTGTCGCTGATCCTGGAGGCGATCATCAGCGTGCCCAGGGTGACGCAGTTGACGCCGTAAAACGGCAGCGCGTCCCCGATGCGGGCAAACAGCGCCGGAGCAAAGCGGCGGATGAGAAAATAGGCCGCCAGGAATACCAGGATATTCAGGAGCAAAAGTCCCAGCGTCAAAAAGCGGGAAAGGGAAGACTGGCTTCCCAGAAAGCGGTTGAGAAAATAGGATGGAATCGAGCAGACGGCGATGATGCCGGTCAGAACAGAGCCGATAAGAATAATCTGCCCGGGTGTTCGCTTTTCATACAGGGAGGGAATGTCGATGGCGCGGGTGAACAGCAGGTTTTCCAGCACCAGGGCGGTCATGAAGGCCGTGGCCAGTTCGGAAAAGTAGACCATCATTGTTCCTCACCTCCTTTTGGGGTGTCCGCTTTCATTGCGAGCGTCAGGATGAGGCGGTGGATGGTGCGGCAGAAAGCGGCGAAGAAGGCAAGCAGGATAAAGCCGCCCATGGCCATCTGCGCGACAGGAAGCCGCGGCGCATCCGATAAAATGGTGAAGCCAAACAGGCTGCCGGTGGCGCACAGCTCGCGGATTGCTCCGCAGACAAAGGCGACCAGCGACGCGCCCAGCCACAGGCGGAGCGCAAAGCCCAGCGCCTGTCCGGGTTTTTGCTCGCTTGCCTTGCCGGTGGCGTACATCAGCAGCGAGTTGACGCAGACCAGCGAGAGGTAAATTCCCAGCGTATCCTGAATCATGGGGAACATGGTCACCAGCAATATGCGGGTGGGAATGAGCAGCAGACAGGAAACGAGGGGATAGACCACCACCTGCCATGGAGAAGCAATCCGCTTGCCAATCAGCGACGCCAGCAGGACAGCGGGCACAAAGCAGATGAGCATCGACAGGCTGACAGCGGTGGTGGCGATCAGATTGTAGGAGGGGATGACCGCCAGCGGCAGCGCCAGTCCAAGCGAGAGCAGCGGGTTCTTATAAAAGATGCCCCGCGTTTTGCGCAGAATCTTTTCATATTTGCGCGCGCGTGTCAGCTTCATGAGGCGCTTCCCCCTTTCTGTGGAGATAAAAAGTGCTCGCAGGCGATGTCAAATACCGGCGCCAGCGCGTTCATCAGCAATACGGCAAAGACGGCGCTGAGCTCCAGCGGGCTGAAGTAGCGGAACAGCATGGTCACAATGCCGGCGCACACGCCGTAAAGGATGCGGGAAAGGCGGTATTTGGGCGAGGTGACCGGGTCGCTGACGATAAAGACAGCCACAAAAAAGAGCGAACCGGCAAACAGTTCGTACGCAATCGACTCAGCTGGGCTGACGCCGTACGGATGGCTGACGGCGGCGATTGCGGCTACCGGGAGGATGTAGGACAGCACCGAGTACCACTTCACCACGTTTCGCGCCAGCAGATACAGCAGCGAGGCGGCGATGATGAGGGTATAGGTGGAGCCGATCGGCCCGGGGAAGTTGCCCAGCAGCAGCTCGGTCAGGTCCAGGCGGGGGATGCCGCCCAGCTTGAGGGTAGCGGTCGGGCCCTGCAGGAAGGTGACGGTGCTGTCGATGGCGGCCGGCAGATGGGTCAGCGGCTGGGTATAGGAAAAGATCTGGTCGCTCCAGCAGATGGTGGCGAAGGCGACACCGGCAGCTGCCGGGTTAAAGATGTTGTGTCCGGTTCCGCCAAAGGGCGCCTTGCAGACCAGGATGGCAAACAGCGAAGCGGCAACCACAATCGGCAGATCGATGGCAGGGGTCATCAGCATGGGGATAATCAGGCCGGTGACCACCGCACTGAGGTCGCGGGAATTGATCCGGCCGTGCAGAAGATAGCTGCACAGCCAGTCAGCCAGCAGGCAGCTGAGCACCGCGGTCGCGCCGACCAGCAGAATGCGGTAGCCGTAATAAAAACAGGCCATGAAATAAAGCGGCGCCAGCGCGATGATGACGTCCCCCATGATGGTCCGGGCGGATTCAGGGTGCCGGATATACGGCATATGGTGAAGTGATGGAGACAACGGTAAAAGACCTCCTTTTGTCTGGCAGGCTATTCCTGCTCGGGGTTGAGCTGCGCTTTGGCCTGGATGATGCTGTGCGCCAGATCCAGACGGGAAGGGCAGATATAGCTGCAGCTGGCGCAGCCGATGCAGCTGGTGATGCCCAGGGAGAGGGCCTTCTGCTTGTGGCTGGTGGTGACACAGCGGTAGAGCTTGCGGGGATTGAGTCCTGCCGGGCAGGCCTCAATGCAGCGCCCACAGCCGATGCAGCTGTAAAGCTGTTCCTGACGGTCCATATGGAAGGCCAGGATGGAGCTGGTGTTCGGACGGATGGTGGTGTGTTCAGGGTCGTCGATGCGCACCCCTCGCATGGCGCTGCCCTCCACCAGCACCGAAGGCTGCAAAACCAGGCCGCAGCGGTCGAGCAGCTGGCCTACGGTGGTGCCGATGGTGACTTCATAGTTGCGCGGGCTGCTCACACAGTTGCCGGCAACGGTGACAAACGAGGTGGTCTGGCGGCGGCCTTCGGTGACCGCGCGGTACAGGTGCAGCAGCGAAGCGGCTCCGGCGATGAAGGTGGCCTTGTCGAAGCGGCGGAAGGCGCGGATTTCCATCGGGTAGCGTCCCTGCAGGCGGCGCACCTCCACCCCGTCGATGAAGGATGGGATCTTGGTTTCCAGCGCCGACATATTTTTATAAACGGCGATGAAGCGCTCACCCACGTCAAATGCGCTGGCCAGCCAGTTGGCGGCCCGCACAATCTCGCTGCTGCAGTGCAGCAAGGGGTTAATCTGGCTGGAGACATACGGCTCGTCGTCGATGGCGTCGACGCAGACAGCCGAAATTTTCTGTTTGGAGGCCTGCCGGATCTTGCTGGCCAGCTCCTTGCCGTCGTGCTCGTCGATGATGCCGGCGCGCCCGGCGATGTCCGCCAGCTGATCACAGCTCAGCGGATGGGAGAGATCATACCCGTGCTCGATCGGCTTGCTCTGCAGGGTGGCGGCACTGAAAAAGGGTAAGAACGGCTGAGAGAGAGCGGGCTCTTTTTCCTGCTCGAGGTAGATGCCGTTAAAAGAGCCGGTGGTCAGCCACTGAAATAAGGACATGAAAGAAAAAGCTCCTTTCTGGTTGACTGAAAAAGTAGAAAAAGAAGAGGACTCTTTAAAAATAAAGTTTTCGTCCACCTTTTTTAAAAGGTGGCGGGTGTCCATTTGTAAGAGAAAAAGAGACCTGGAAACGAACGCTTCGAACTGGACATCCAAACCTTCCGGTGGAAAGTTTGGATGAGCGAAGGCAGAAACGACAGCGGCTGGGGAACTTTTTCTCTTACAAAAAGTTCCCCAATCGGCAAGAGAACTCTCTCTTGCCAATTTTCCCTTCAAAAGGCGCTTGAACGATAAGGCGTTTCGAGCTCTGCGGAGCTCGACCAGCAGGCGCTGCCCGCTGGACACCTGCAGCCTTTTGAAAAAAGGCTGGCGAAAACTTTTGATTTATTTTACAAGCGTCTGAATCGCCGCGGCGTAGTCCTCTTTCGAGAAAAGATAGGAACCGGCAACCAGCACGTTCGCGCCAGCCTCCCGACAGACCTTCGCGGTCTCGGCGTTGACGCCGCCATCCACCTGCAGGTCGATCTCCCGGCCGCTCTCGGTGATCCACTGGCGGATGGCCGAGACCTTGGGCATCATGTCATTCATAAATTTCTGCCCGCCAAAGCCCGGTTCGACGGTCATGACCAGCACCATCTCCACCTTGTTTAAAAAGGGCTTGACCGCCTCGGCGGGGGTGCCGGGCTTGACCGAGATGCCGGCCTTGCAGCCGAGCTCATGGATGCGGTCGATGGTGGCGTCGGGGTCGCTGTCCGACTCGAGGTGGAAGGTGATGATGTCTGCGCCGGCCTTGGCAAAGTCCTCGGCGTAGCGCAGCGGGTCGCTGATCATCAGGTGGACGTCAAAGACGCCGTCAAAGTCCTTGCGGATGCACTTCATCACCGGGGCGCCAAACGAGATGTTGGGGACAAAGTGTCCGTCCATGACGTCGATGTGCAGCCACGGTGCGCCGGCCTGCTGCATCTTTTGCGCCTCCTGTCCCAGGTGGGCAAAATCGGCGGAGAGGATGGATGGGGAAATTTTTATCATAAAAGGCACGACCTTTCTAAAAACGCTTTTGCCCGAAGGGAATAGCCCGCTGGGCAAACTAATTCCATTTTATTTTAAACCACCTGTCAAAAAAGGTCAATCTTTTATGGGTGCTTGAGCAGGGGCAAAGGGTGTAAATTTTAGGAATGTTTACATTCTTTTGTTTTTTTGGGCGCTGCCATTTTACAGCGGGGCGATTTTGTGGTAGGATAAAGGTGCGGGATCTCCGTCAGTGGGGCGGGGGTCACTTTTTAAGAAGCAAGGAGCGAATGAGTATGATCGACCGCAAGATGATTCCAACACTGGGTGCAGAGATCTCCCGACTGGGTTACGGGGGCATGCGTTTTCCCAAAAACGGCGACGACGTCGACTTTGACGCAGCGGTAGAGCTGCTGCACAAGGCTTATGAGATGGGCATCAACTACTTCGATACCGCGATGGTCTATCATAAGGGTGAATCCGAGAAAATTTTTGGCAAGGCTTTTGAAAACTACGACCGCAGCACCTTCTACATTGCCGACAAGATGAGCATCTGGGTCTGCGAGGACGAGGAGGACATGAAGCGCCGGTTTGAGAACCAGCTGAAGACCCTCAAAACCGACTACATCGACTTCTATCTGGTACATAGCCTCAACCGCAACCACTATAAAAAGGTAAAGGATTTCCACTGCGTGGAATTTTTGCAGGAGATGAAGCGTCAGGGCAAGATCAAGCACCTGGGCTTCTCCTTCCACGACACCTATCAGGTCTTCACCCAGATCCTCAACGACTACGACTGGGACTTTGTCCAGATTCAGCTGAACTATCTCGACTGGCAGAACCAGGGCGCCGAGCAGCTCTACCGCGAGCTGGAAAAGCGCAATCTGCCGGTAATGGTTATGGAGCCGGTGCGCGGCGGCTATCTTGCCACCATCGATGAGCAGCGCGCCAAACCGTTTTTGGAGATGGAGCCAAATCGCTCGATTGCAAGCTGGGCAGTTCGCTGGGTTGCTTCGCTGCCGCAGGTTGCCGTTGTGCTCAGCGGCATGAGCGACGAGCAGCAGCTTGAGGACAACGTCGCCACCATGACCAACTTTGAGCCGATGAACGAGCAGGAGCTGCAGGCGGTCGCCAAGGTGGTCGAGGAGATCCGCAAGGTCAATGAGATCCCCTGCACCGGCTGCCGGTACTGCATGGACTGCCCGATGGGCGTCGACATCCCGGAAATTTTCGCCATCTACTCCCGTTACAAGATCTTCGAGAAGGAGAAATCCTTTGTCGATGATTACAAGGCGGTTGTGGAGCACGGCAACGGCGCCGAGCACTGCGTGCGCTGCATGGCCTGCACCACCAAGTGCCCGCAGATGATCGCCATCCCGGACAAGCTCGAGATGATCGCCAAACTCTATGAGGAGAAAAAGGCAAAGGTCGAAGCGGAAGCAGCTGCCGCGGCAAAATAACAATCAAAATCAAAAAGGCGGTCCCACAGGGGACCGCCTTTTTTTGTCGGGTCAGTCAAAAAGAAAGATTTCCTCAATTGGTGCCTCGACTGCCCGGGAAATATCCACCGCCAGTTTGAGGGAGGGATTGTACTTCCCGGCTTCCAGCCGCATGATGGTTTCCCGCCTTACCCCCACCAATTCCCCGAGCTGCTCCTGGGTGAGACCTTTGAGTTGACGGTATTTTTTAAGCTCACAGCGAAATGTCCCCATCCTCTAGTCCTCCAACTGGTCGTAGCGGTACAGCAGGTAGGGCTGCAAAAAGCTGGTGGCGGCCAGGCTCAGCCCCAGCATGGCCATCAAAAAGGAGCGGGAAAGGAGCGGGTCGTCGATGTAGCAGGCAAAGATGGCGGACAGCGAGATGAGGGAGAGGCCCAGCTGGCAGGAGGCGGAACAGGCGCGCTGCTGGTTGAGGATGAAACGTTCGTCCCGCAGCGTATTGGAAAGTTTGCCCTCATAGAAAAAGCCGAAAAATCCAAAGAACCAGAAGAACAAAAACAGAAAGCCTTCTCCGGTAAAAAAGCCCAAAATTCCCAGCAGGCCGAGCAGCCCCAGCCAGCCAAGGCGTGGATTTATGCGGCGGGTGCGGGTGTTTTGTTCCGGGGACTGTTCAGCTGCGGAGTGGGGAGACAGAAAAAAGTGGATGCGGTAGAGAAGCAGAAAGAGGAAGGTCAGGATCAGAATGGTTTCCCGAATGGGCAGGTTGCGCCCGGTCAAAAAGTAGATGAGCAGGGCAGCGGCGACGGCAACGCCATAAAACACAATCAGAATATGCGGAAAGGTAAGGCGGCGCATGAGATATCCTCCTCCATAAAAAGTGATCTATTTATCTCTTTATAGGACAAATATATCACTTTTCTCCTCCGAAGTCAATCCTGTTTTTTAAAAAAGAGAAAAAACAAGGGGAGGGGGAGCAAACCGTCTCGGTTTGCTCCCCCTACCCGGTTCAGGTGGGAAATATCAAGACACATCGATAAAAGGGATGTCGGAAAAAGAATTATTCAATCGCGATATACTTATTCTGCTCGATCTGCTGGACATCCTTCTTCGGGACGCTGATCTTCAGGATACCATCCTCAAATTTGGCCTGAATATCCTGCTGAGTCAGGTTGTCGCCAACGTAGAAAGTACGGTTCATCGCACCGGCGTAACGCTCGCGGCGGATATACTTGCCGTCCTTCTTCTCCTCGTCTTTGTCAAGGCCTTTGGCGGCGCTGATGCTCAGGTAACCATTGTCCAGCTCAACCTTGATTTCATCTTTCTTGAAGCCCGGCAGGTCGATATCCAGCTCGTAGCTGTTGTCGGTCTCGCGGACATCGGTCTTCATCATGTTCTGCGCATGCTTGCCGTACAGCGGTCTCATCATACGGTTGAACTCTTTGTCAAAATCGTCAAAATCAAACATATCGTCAAACAGGTTATCTCTAAAGATGCTCGGTAACATAAGTCATTCCTCCAATTTAAATTTTACATTTATCTTATGCAATGGCGCACCGGATGATGCGCGGACGGTTATTCGATTGCGATGTGGTTGTTCTGGGCAACCTGCTGAACGTCTTTTTTCGGAACGCTGATCTTCAGGATGCCGTCCTCGAATTTAGCCTTGATATCCTGCTGGGTCAGGTTGTCGCCGACGTAGAAAGTACGGCTCATCGCACCGGCGTAACGCTCGCGGCGGATATACTTGCTGTTTTTCTTCTCCTCATCCTTGTCAAGGCCCTTGGCAGCGCTGATGCTCAGGTAACCGTTGTCCAGCTGTACGTTGATCTCATCCTTCTTAAAGCCTGGCAGGTCGATATCCAACTCGTAGCTGTTGTCGGTCTCGCGGACATCGGTCTTCATCATGTTGCGGCCGTGCTTTCCGTACAGCGCACGATTCATGCGGTTCATTTCCTTATCAAAATCGAACATATCATCAAACAAACTCTCACCAAAGATGCTAGGCAGTAACATAAATCATTCCTCCATTTTAATCCATTATTTTATGTTCCTTAGAACACGGAGTGGATCTCATCAGGGTGCAGGCTCCAATCGTTCGAATGGAACCTCCTGCAGGCGGCTCTTTGGAACCGGCGCCCCTGGAGGTCTTTTTCTTTTGTTCTGACTACAGTATAGCTCGGAAAATTAGCACTGTCAAGAGTTGAGTGCTAAAATTCATAAACCGAATACAAAGATAACATTTTGTTCAATAATTTAACATTTTATAACATCCACAAACAGAAAAAAGTCCATCCACTGCGGGATGGACTTTGGGGAAAAGGCACTTTTAGCGGATCAGCCTGGCCCGGCGCAGGGCGGCGACAATTGCAGGGACGATAATCAGCTGCAGGATAATGGCCGGGATGGCGTTGAGAAGCGCCTGGGTAATAAAAATCTGGAAGGTAAAGGTGCCGCCCGACAGACCCATCAGGATGACCTGGGCGATTCCCCAGACGATGCGGCCGGCGATCATCGCGGCGATCAGGCTCAGATAGATGCTCTTGAGGTTCTGCTGCAGGCGGCCATACAGCAGGCCGCAGACCAGACCGTAGGTGCCCATCTCAAAGGCCATGGCGATGCCGGTGGGAAACAGCGGCGGCATCTGGAAGAGCAGAAAGCGCAGCGGCGGCAGGATCAGACCCACCAGCGCGCCGTAGGGCCCGCCGCAGATAAATCCGCACAGCATGACCGGGAAGTGCATGGGGCTGATCATGTTGCCGATCTCCGGGATCTGGCCGGTCAAAAAGGGCAGCACCAGGCCCAGCGCAAGGAAGAAGGCGGAGAGCACCAGCTTTTTGGTGTTGGAAAATGCGGGTGGATTGCTTGTCATGGGAAAACCTCCTTAATTGTGGTCGGAAAAATCCAGCTTGTCCGACGGGGAAATGGGGCGCAGCACCCGGCAGGGGTTGCCGGCGGCGACGCAGTTGGCGGGGATATCTTTGGTCACCACGCTGCCTGCGCCGATAACGCAGTTGTCCCCGATGGTCACGCCGGGCAGAACGGTGCAGCCGCCGCCGAACCAGACGTTGCTGCCGACGGTGATGGGGCGGGCAAACTCGGTTCCGGTGCGCCGCTGTTCCGGGTCGATGGGGTGGCAGGCGGTGTAAAAGCCGCAGTTTGGTCCGATCAGCACGTCCTCCCCAAAGGTGACCGGTGCGCAGTCCAGGATAACACAGTTGTGGTTGATGTAAAGTCCGCGTCCCGCGCGGATGTTGCAGCCGTAGTCGCACCAGAGATTTGGCTCGATGTGGATTTTTTCGTCCGCCTGTACCAACAGCGAGCGCAGCAGCGCCTGCTGCTTGTCCCGCTGGGAGGGCGGGGTCTGGTTAAAGGCAAAGCAAAGCTCCTTGCAGCGCCTGCGTGCCTGCATCAGTTCCGGGTCGCCTGCATTGTAGGGCAGGCCCTGAATCATCTTTTCTCGTTCTGTCATGGCAGTTCCCTCCTGCTTTATTGTTTGACCGCCCGGATAATCAGCATCATCGGGCGGCGCATCTCGTCCTTCATGCCGGGGATGTCCCACATCTCCCGAGGCGGCATCGGTTCGGCAACGGCGGTGATGGCAAAGCCGTTTTGCAAAAGGCTCATCAGGTAGGTGGTCAGCGTACGGTGGTATTTGATGACCTCCTCGCCCAAGAAGTGTGCGGTGCGCTGGCCTTCATAATAGTAGTTGTCCACTGGGAAATGGGCGATGCTGCCGTCGGGATTGTAGGTCCAGTCCTGGGAGCCTTCGGCGGTAAAGACCGGGTGCTCGCAGGAAAAGAGAAAGACACCGCCCGGCCGCAGCATCCGGTGGACATTTTGTACCACGCCAACATAATCCTCCACATAGTGCAGCGCCAGCGAGCTGAGCACAATGTCGAAGGAGGCGTCGGCAAAGTCGGTGTCCTCGATGGCGCAGCAGCGGTACTCCACATTGGGGGCACTGGTCTTTTGCCGCGCCACCGCCAGCATCTTGTCCGACAGGTCGATGCCGGTCACCTGCCTGGCGCCGTGTTCAGCGGCGTAAATGCAGTGCCAGCCGTAGCCGCAGCCTAGGTCCAGAACCTCCTTGCCGGCAAAGTCGGGCAGCAGCGGCTCCAGCGTCTGCCATTCGCCGGCGGCAGGAAGTCCGTGCTGGGAGCGGGGCATTTGATTGTATTTTTCAAAAAAAACAGGGTCGTTGTATTTGTTTTCTTTCATCTTGTGGTTCCTCCCATACGATACAGGTTTTGGTTTGGATGTGGATGGCGGATCGTATGGGGGACTCTGCGCTTGTGGCCGTGCATTGGATCAGTCCTTTCCTGCCAAGGTTGCTTTTCATTATACCATATTCGTTTGGGGATTTCCAGTGGAGGAAAAATGAGGGGGCCGGTTAAAACCAACTGTTTTAACCGGCCCCCTCATTGTCAGGAATCATTGTGGGCACAGCTTATTCAGAAAAGGTCACGGCAATCATCTGCACCTCGTCGCCGCCGATTGCTTCCGGGTTGTTGTAGAAGTCGGAGGGGACGGCGGCTGTGGTGGCGCTGCCCTCCTGATTGCCGATCAGCAGCAACAGCGGCAGAGGCTGACCGGGGACGATCTCCCGTTCCTGCTGCGCAAAGGCGGAAGCCGCGTAATAGACGCCCTCCCCGAAGGAGAGCACAGGAAAGTCGGAGGCGCTGACAGTGCCATCCTCCCGCCAGGCGACGCGGCAGCGGCCGAACGGCTCCTGCTGGGTGAAGGAGATCAGCAGCCGGCCGTGGAAGGAGGCGTTCTCCTCGTCAAAGAGCCCCAAAAGGGAGGAATCCTCCTGCTTTTTCCACTCGGTCCCTTCCAGACGGTAGGTGGCCACCGAAAGCTGGGTGGTTCCTTCGCAGGAAAGGTCGTAGACGGCGGTGGTGGTGCCGCTGGCGAGGGTCAGGATCTCCTGCTCCTGCTGGGAAAGCTGGGCGGGAGCGATGGTGTTCTGCGCGCTGGCGCTGTCCTGACAGCCGGAAAAGGCAAGGCAGCAGACAGAAAGGATAAGGGCGGGAATCCATCTTCGCAACATGGGAAAGACCTCCTTTTTTGACAAAAGTTTTATTTCTTCTAATGATAGAATATCAAACTTTTCGACGGATGTCAAGAAGAATTTCTGAAACTGGTCAGCCGCGTCAAGCCGTACCTGTTAAGAGGATTGCTTTTTGTAGCTCCCCGACCGCGAGTTGCAAAGCCGTTTTTTGTACCTAACCAATATGCGAATTGGTTGCAGTTTTAACCTGCTGCCGCGAGGTAGAAATGTAGGTCATGCACCCAACCAATACGCGAATTGGCCGTGGGCTCAGCCCACCTCAGCCCGCCGCTGCGAAGGTGATGGTGATGAGCTGGGCAAAGTCGCTCTGGATCTCCTGCGGATTTTGCAGCGCATGGTCGGGGAAATAGGCGGTGGTGGAAGCGGCGGCTTCCTGCTCCCCGTAGTAGGCCCACAGAGCAATCGGCTCATCCAGCACAATCTCAATGGGATCTGCGGCAGAGGTCGAGGCGTGGGAGACAAAGGCGCTTGTTTCCGGGTCCTGGCTGATGCGGGAGACACCGTCCTCATCCTGGAAGGCGATGCCCGCAAACCGTCCGTCTTCTCCGAAGGTCAGCGCAATCCGCCCCCGGAGATCAGGCTCATCGATAGGGCTGGTGCTCCCACCTGACGGTTGCCAGGCGCCGTCCTGCAGGGTGAAGATCTCCACCCGATAGCCGGAAGCGCCCTCGACCGAAAAGTCAAACAACATCGGCTGCTGCACGTCCAGCAGCTCCAGCAGCTCGCTCTCCTCCTGGGTCAGCACAGCGGGCTGGATGGTGTTTTTGCCGGGAATAGAGGTGGTGGTTGTGGCCGTTTCGGTCACCTTGCAGGAGCCGAGCGTCATGGCACAGCAGAGGGTGAGCAGCAGGGCGGACAGTTTGCGCAGTTTCATAAGGGGGCCTCCTTTTTAAAGGTCTGCGGTCGATTTCCTGCCTTCATTGTATCAGAAATTAGCTTCCGCCGCAAGCAAAAAGGGTTGCGGAAGCGCACTGTTTATTCATCAAAATGAATAAAATGATAAAATTTGACAGCAGGAAAATTGTGTGTTATTCTGAAAGTAGAAAAGAGCATTTGCGGATCATATCGAAGGTCTGCGGATGCTCTTTTTTTGCAGAAATCCCAAAATAGAGAAAGGACGGAAAAATGATGCGACAGAGGACAATGGAAGAATGGAAGGGCAGGCTGATCTCCTTTGGATTGGAGACGCTGGGCGGCTTTTTGGTGGCGGTGGCGCTGGACTGCTTTGCGGTCAACGCGGCCTTTCCGCTGACCGGATTTTCCGGCATCGCGCTGATTGTCAACCGCCTGTGGGGGCTGCCCATCGGCGCGACCACCGTGCTGCTGAATATCCCGCTGGCCTTTTTGTGCTATAAGCTGCTGGGGCGGGGGTTCTTTCTGCGGTCGATGCGGTGCATGGTGATTTCTTCCATCTTTATCGACTACATTGGTCCCATGCTGCCCGCCTATGATGGCGACCGGCTGCTGGCGGCGCTGTGCACCGGCGTGACGATGGGGGTGGGATATGCGCTGATCTACATGCAGAACTCCTCCACCGGCGGCGCCGACTTTGTGGTGATGGCGATGAAGGCGGTGCGCCCGCACCTTTCTTTGGGCAAGCTTGCCTTTGTCACCGATGTGGCCATCGTGCTGGCGGGCGGTTTTCTGTTCCGGGATGTCGACGGCATTATCTACGGCATGATTGTCAGCTTCCTGTTCTCGGCGGTGATCGACAAGGTGATGTACGGCGCCAACGCCGGCAAGCTGGCGCTGGTGGTCACCACCCAGGGAGCGAAGATCTGCCAGGTCATCGACGATACCTGCAAGCGCGGCTCCACCATCCTCAAGGCCTACGGCGGCTGGCACCAGGACGACAAGCAGGTGGTGATGTGCGCCTGCAGCGACAAGCAGATGTATGGGGTGCAGCAGGCGGTGAAGGCGGCGGACCCGGCCTCCTTCATGGTGGTGCTGGAGTCCAACGAGGTGCACGGAGAGGGCTTCCGCTATCTGCAGATGGGCGACTAGCCGCCTTCCTGCAGTTTTAGATTCAAAAAGCGCCGAGGCTCTCTTTCACCCGCAGGAAAAAAGGTGCTTCTTTTTTGGAAAAATGTGCTGAAAAAGCCTTTAAAAATGCGGGGTTTTGTGATATATTTGAATTAAAAAGAGGGCCTGGCAGGGAAACTGCGCTCCCTTTTAGCAAAAGAAATAAAAATGAAGGAAAAACTTCAGCACATTCACCGAGACTTCGGGAGAAAAGAACAGAATGAAGGACCTTTCTGTGTTGAAACCGCCGTTTGATGAGCAAAAAAAGAGGTTTTTAAAATTGAAAGAAAACTTGCAAAATGACATGAATGGTGGTACAGTAGACACGGATTATCCTACGGCATCGGGATATAATGCGCAGGGGAATTTTCCCCCGGCGTTTATCAAATAAAAGGCCCCGCCGGCTTCTCCGGTTTGGCCACAGAACAATCGGGAGGGAATACACGATGAGAGAGATTAATGCCAAGGACATTACCGAGCAGGTAAAGCGTCTTTGCATGGAAGCCAACTCCTATCTTCCGGAAGATATCAAGGAAAGAATCAACAAGAGCGAACAGGAAGAACCCTGGGCGCTGGCAAAGAACATCCTGGGTATCATCCACGAGAACTATCTGATCGCTGAGGAAAACTATGTTCCGGTCTGCCAGGACACCGGCATGGCCTGCGTCTTTATGGAGATCGGCCAGGATGTCCACATCAACGGCAACCTGGAAGAGGCGGTCAACGAGGGCGTTCGCCAGGGCTACACCGAGGGCTGCCTGCGCAAATCGGTTGTCCGCGATCCGCTCGACCGCGTCAACACCACCGACAACACCCCAGCGATGATCTATTACGACATTGTTCCGGGCGACGGCTTCAAGCTGACCGTTGCGCCAAAGGGCTTTGGCAGCGAGAACATGAGCCAGATCAAGATGCTCAAACCTTCCGACGGCCTGCAGGGCGTCAAGGACTTTATCCTGAAGGTTGTTGAGGACGCGGGCCCGAACCCCTGCCCGCCAATCGTAGTTGGCGTCGGCATCGGCGGCACCTTTGACAAGGCCGCATTATTAGCCAAAAAGGCGCTGATGCGCAACACCAACGTGCGCAACGCAGACCCGTTCTATGCCGATCTGGAGGAGGAGATGCTCCAGAAGATCAATGCGCTGGGCATCGGCCCGCAGGGCGTCGGCGGCAAGACCACCGCGCTGGCGGTCAACATCGAAAAGATGCCGACCCACATCGCCGGCCTGCCGATTGCGGTCAACATCAACTGCCATGTCACCCGTCACAAGACGGTGGAGCTGTAAAGGAGGAGGAGAAGGTTATGGAAAAGAGAATAACAACTCCACTCACCCTGGAACAGGTAAAGGATTTAAAATGTGGAGACAGCGTGCTGATTTCGGGTGTCATCTACACCGCTCGCGACGCGGCGCACAAGCGTTTATGCGAGCTGGTCGCACAGGGCAAGGAACTGCCGTTTGACCCGAAAGATTCGGTCATCTATTATGTAGGTCCGGCCCCGGCCAAGGGCAACCAGGTCATCGGTTCGGCCGGCCCCACCACCAGCTACCGCATGGACGCTTACTCCCCGACCCTGATCGCGCTGGGCCAGCGCGGCATGATCGGCAAGGGCAAGAGAAGCCCTGAGGTCATCGCGGCCATGAAGGAGCACGGCGCGGTTTACTTTGGCGCCATCGGCGGCGCCGGCGCGCTGCTTTCCCGCTGCATCAAGAAGGCAGAAATCATCGCGTATGAAGATCTGGGCGCCGAGGCACTGCGCCGCCTGGAGGTAGAGGATCTGCCGGCCTTTGTCATCATCGACAGCGAGGGCAACAACCTGTATGAAACCGGAAGAAAAGAGTATCTCGAATCGATCCGGTAAGATCATAAGATAATATTTTCAAAAATCAACAAGAGGTGCAAGAAAGATGGAAAAAAAGAAACTGGTTATCGGCGTTATCGGCGCAGATGTTCACGCGGTGGGCAACGCGATTCTCAACCGTGCGTTTCTGGATGCGGGATTTGACGTAACCAACCTGGGCGTACTGGTTCCGCAGGATGAGTTTATCAAGGCTGCGGTTGAGGTCGGCGCGGACGCGATCTGCGTTTCTTCGCTGTATGGCCAGGGTGAGATTGACTGTACCGGCATGCGCGAAAAATGCGACGAGGCTGGCCTGAAGGGCATCCTGCTGTATGCGGGCGGCAACCTGGTTGTCGGCAAGGTCCCGGTCGAGGAGATTGAAAGACGCTACAAGGCGATGGGCTTTGACCGGGCGTTTGGTCCGGGCACCGATCCGCAGGTGACCATTGCGTGCCTGAAAAAAGATTTGGGCATAGAGTAAGCTTCTCATTGTTTTCTACGCAGCAATGAATTTCAAGAGAAGGTGAAGGCAATGAAGGCTGTTCTGCTGATCGATTTTGGCAGCACCTATACCAAAATCACCGCGGTGGACGTGGAGGAAGAAAAAATCCTGGGCACCGCACAGAGCTTTACAACAATTGAAACCGATATCAACGACGGCTTAAATAACGCGCTGGCAATCCTGAAAGAGCAGATTGGGGAGATCGAGTTCTCCGAGCGGTACGCCTGCTCCAGCGCGGCGGGCGGGCTGCGGATGGTCGCCATCGGTCTGGTGCCGGAGCTGACAGCAAAGGCCGCGCGCCAGGCTTCGCTGGGCGCGGGAGCCAAGGTCATCAAGACCTACTCCTACGAGCTGACCGAAGGGGACCTGCAGGAGATCGATCAGATCAACCCCGATATCTGCCTGCTGACCGGCGGCACCGACGGCGGCAACAAGGAAAATATCGTCTTTAACGCGCAGATGCTGGCCAAGGCCAAGCACGATTTCCCGATCATCATCGCGGGCAACCGCAACTGCGCGGACAAATGCCAGGAGATTTTAAAGGACAAACAGACCTACGTCTGCGAGAATGTCATGCCGCGGCTGGACATCCCCAATGTCGAGCCGGTGCAGAAGAAGATCCGCGAAATCTTCCTGGAGCAGATTGTCAAGGCCAAGGGTTTAAGCCGCGCGCAGGACCTGATTCAGGGCATCCTGATGCCGACCCCGTCGGCGATGCTGACCGCCATGAAGCTGCTGGCAAAGGGCAGTCAGAACGAGGACGGGATGGGGGATCTGGTCGGCGTGGACCTGGGCGGAGCGACCACCGACGTCTACTCGATGTCCTTCGGCCTGCCCACCATGGGAATGACCGCGCTCAAGGGCCTGCGTGAGGAATACGCCAAGCGTACCGTCGAGGGAGACATCGGCATGCGCTACAGCATCCACGGCATTGTGGACGCCACCGACATCATGCGCGTCAGCGAGCTGTCGGGCTTAAGCGAGGACCGCTGCAGGGAGCTGATCGACTATCTGGGCATCCACACCGATGTGGTGCCGGGAGAAAACGACGATGAGCTGGAGGCTCTGGACTATGCGCTGGCTTCCCTTGCCATCGAGGTTGCGGTCACCCGCCATGCGGGCCATCTGGAGCAGTTCTATTCCCCGATGGGCATCAGCTACATCCAGACCGGCAAGGATTTGACGGCGGTCAAGACGGTGGTTGTCACCGGCGGCGCGATCATCCACACCAAGCGCACCGCCCAGATTGCCGCCCACGCGCTGTTCAATCCGGTCGACTCGTTCTCCTTAAAGCCGAAGAGCGCGGACATCTATGTCGACCGCAAATACATTCTGGCGGCGATGGGACTCTTGAGCACCGAGTATCCGGACACCGCTTTAAGGATCATGAAAAAGGAGTTAGTAAAGGAGTAAAAGCAAGATGGAAACCATTGACATCAAAAATAAAAAATGGACCGACGACGAATTTTATAAAGTTCGTAAAGAGGTCCTTGCCACATGGCCGACCGGCAGCGAGGTAGACCTGGACGAGGCGATTGCCTACCACAAATCCCTGCCGGAGCACAAAGTATTCTCCAACAAGCTCAACAAGGCCAAAAAGGAAGGCGTTACCCTGATCCAGCCAAGAGCCGGCGTGGGCTTGATTGAAAATCACATCGAGCTGCTCAAGCACCTGCAGGATGCCGGCGAGGCGGACCTGCTGCCGACCACCATCGACTCCTATACCCGTCAGAACCAGTACGAAAACTGCGCTGAGGGTATCCGCCGCGAAAAAGAGGGCATGGCCAACGGCAACTTCCACCCATACCTCAACGGCTTCCCGGCAGTTAACCACGGCGTACACGGCTGCCGTCAGGTAGTGGACGCGCTGGACACCCCGCTGCAGGTCCGTCACGGCACCCCGGACGCAAGACTGCTGACCGAGATTGCCTACGCGGGCGGCTTTACCTCCTACGAGGGCGGCGGTATCTCCTACAATATTCCGTATGCAAAGAACATTCCGATCGAGCAGACCATGCTTGACTGGCAGTATGTTGACCGCCTGACCGGTATCTACGAAGAAGCGGGCGTCCCGATCAACCGTGAGCCATACGGCCCGCTGACCGGCACCCTGGTACCACCCTGCATCTCCCACTCGGTCGCCATCATCGAGGCGCTGGCCGCCGCGGAGCAGGGCGTTAAGAACATCACCGTCGGCTACGGCCAGCTGGGCAACCAGATCCAGGACGTTGCGGCCATCCGCACCCTGGAGGAGCTGACCGAGGAGTATCTGCACAAGTTCGGTTACTACGACATCAACGTCACCACCGTATTCCATCAGTGGATGGGCGGCTTCCCGGCAGACGAGGCCAAGGCCTTCGGCGTTATCGCCTGGGGTGCTGCCTGCGCTACCCTGGCAAAGGCGACCAAGGTTATCGTCAAGACCCCGCACGAGGCTGCCGGCGTACCGACCAAGGAAGCAAACGCTGCCGGTCTGCGCTGCACCAAACAGCTGACCAACATGCTGCTTGACCAGGTAACCGTCGGTTCCCGTATGGAGCACGAGAAGGAAATCATCAAGGCGGAGACCCGCTGCATCATGGATAAAGTTATCGCGCTGGGACATGGCGACATCATCCTGGGCGCCATCGCAGCCATCAACGCGGGCGTCATCGACATCCCGTTCGGCCCTGCAAAATGCAACGCCGGCATCATGCTGCCAGCCCGTGACAACGGCGGCGCTGTCCGTATTCTGGAAGTCGGCAACCTGCCGTTCACTGATGACCTCAAGAAGTTCCACCGCGAAAAACTGGAAGAGCGTGCCAAGGCGGAAAACCGCGAGGTATCCTTCCAGATGGTTATTGACGACGTTTACGCCATCAGCAAGGGCCGTCTGGTCGGCAGACCGAGATATTAATCCGGCGGCCCCCAGGGCTTAGCCTGATAAAAATTATTGTTTGATAAGCGACCGCAGAGGGCAGGGGACTGCCCTTTGCGGGAACGATAAAGAAGGGAGATTTTTACCATGAAAATCGTAGACGTAGTATGCGCTCCAGGCCGTACAGGTTTCTTCTTTGACGACCAGAAAGCAATCAAGAGCGGAGCTGTTTCCGACGGCGCCGCTTACATCGGCACCCCGGTTACTCCGGGCTTTAAATCCATCCGTCAGGCCGGAGAGTCCATCTCGGTTATGCTGGTGCTGGAGGACGGCCAGATCGCGTGGGGCGACTGCGCGGCGGTTCAGTATTCCGGTGCGGGCGGCCGTGACCCGCTGTTCCTGGCTGAGGACTTTATCCCGGTCATCGACAAGTACATCAAACCGGCTCTGGTTGGCAAGGAAGCGGACAACTTCAGAGAGCTGACCAAGATGATGGAAGCCATCGAGGTTGACGGCAAGAGACTGCATACCGCCATCCGTTACGGCGTTTCCCAGGCAATCCTGGACGCAGTAGCCAAAGCGACCAAGAGACTGATGAGCGAAGTTGTTGCCGACGAGTACGGCACCACCGTCTCCGATAAACCAATTCCGATCTTCACCCAGTCCGGCGACAACCGCTATGAGAACGCCGACAAGATGATCCTCAAGGGCGCAGCCATCCTGCCGCACGCGCTGATCAACAACGTCGAGACAAAGCTGGGCCGCGACGGCTCCAAGCTCAAAGAGTACGTCTGCTGGCTGCGTGACCGCATCCTCAAGCTGCGCACCGACGAGAGCTACAACCCAATCTTCCATATCGACGTTTACGGCACCATCGGCCAGGCCTTTGGCGACGAGAACTACACCGCGATGGCCGACTATCTGGCTGAGCTGGAAGAGGCTGCCAAACCGTTCCATCTGCGCATCGAGGGCCCGATGGACGCCGGCGAAAGAGAAAAACAGATGCTCTGCCTGAAGGGCCTGCGCGAAGAGGTTGACCGCCGCGGTATCAACGTTGAGCTGGTAGCTGATGAGTGGTGCAACACCCTCGAGGACGTCATCTACTTCTGCGACAACAAAGCTGGCCACATGGCACAGATCAAGACCCCGGACCTGGGCGGCATCAACAACACCATCGAGGCGGTTCTGTACTGCAAGCAGCACAACTTCGGCGCTTACCAGGGCGGCACCTGCAACGAGACCGACCGCTCCTGCCAGGTCTGCGTAGACTGCGCGATGGCAACCCAGCCGGATCAGATCCTTGCCAAACCTGGCATGGGTGTAGACGAAGGCTACATGATCGTTTACAACGAGATGAACCGCGTCATCGCTCTGCGCAACGCAAAGAAAAAATAACTAACCCAAATCCGGTTAGAGCCATAGCAAAGATAACCGATAGGGATTCTGCAGCAGGATCCCTATCGGCATATCTGCACCATAAAAAAGAGGGGAGGCGCTTCATGTCATATATCAGCCATCTGTACAGCATCTACTTTGCCCCGCGCGGCAACGTGCGCATGGCCGAACTGGGCATGCAGATCGCCCAGCAGTATCTGCGGCCAACCGATAAGCTCATCGGCGTCATCGGCGACGCGGGTTCTGGCAAGAGCATGCTGATCAAGGGCATGTTTCCGGGCCTGGAGCTGACCAACGACGACGAGGGTGTCAACGTCCGCCCGCTGCCCATTTTGGAGATGCTGGACGACCCGCTGGGGATGGGGATCAACAAGCGCGGCTTTTCGCTGTTTGCCACTCCCCATACCTACCATCTGGATGTCCGCTTTGAGCAGGGCTTTACCCAGTGCCCCGAGCTTGCCCGCGCCATCATGGCAGCCCTTGGAAAGGGCAAGCGGGTGGTGGTGGAGCACTTTGATTTGATCTACCCGTTTTTAAAAAGAGAGGGCAGCGAGCTGCCGGTCAACGCCGACCTGATGCTCGGCGTCGGCGAGGAGGTCATCGTCACCCGGCCGGACCTGTTTGGCCCGGTGCCGCAGGACATTGCCAACATCGTCTTTAAGTCGATCCGTTACCGCAAGATGGTCCACTCCGCCGAGGACATCACCGGTTACATCCTGTCCCACGGCCGCCCGGAGGATTATGAGCACGCCGACGTTAAGCACGGCTTTGTGCTCTGCTTTAAGGAAAAGCCGATTGTCTCGCTGGATTCCATCGAGCGCAAGGTGCAGGCGGTAATCGATCAGGATGTGCCGATCTCCTTCCACGATGAGGAGCACATCAACATCGGCGACATCATTTACCACTGCAATGCGCCGCGCAACCACGTTCGCAGCAGCGGCGAGATCGAGGGCTTCACCCTGATTAAGGATATCCCTTATGACCCGGTCCGCAAGGCTTACCTGATCGTCGGCCTGGTCGGCCGCAAGGAAGCGCCGAAGATCGGTACGGATATTGATAAGATCGAACGCATCTACTAAGCGAAAATATCCGCAAACAAAAAGGCCGCCCGCAAAAAACGGCGCGGCCTTTGTTTTCGGGGAAGGCTGTGTACCCCTTCCCCAAATCCGAAAAGGAGGAAAAGCAAGATGGACAAGGGCTGTATCCAGCTTTACTACGGCGACGGCAAGGGCAAAACCACCGCCGCCATCGGCCAGATTGTGCGCTGTGTGGGCCATGGCTTCAAGGTGCTGGTCTACCAGTTTTTAAAGGAACCGACCAGCGGCGAGGTCAGCGTGATCCGCTCGCTGCCGGGGGTGGAATATATCCCCAACGAGGGACCGATCCCCTTCATGTTTAACCTGACTCCTGAGCAGCAGGAATTTTATAAGCAGAGATTCCAGAAAGCCTTCGACGAGGTGCGCCAGAAATTCTTCACCGGTAAGTATGACCTGGTGGTTTTGGACGAGGTTATCGACGCCTACAATCTGGGCGTCGTTCCGCAGGAACAGGTCATCGAGATGATGGAGAAAAAACCGGAGGGCACCGAGCTTGTCATCACCGGCCACGACTACGGGATGGACATCAGCGCCCTGACCGACCGGGCGGACTATGTCACCAAGTTTGTCAAGGAAAAGCACCCCTTCGACCTGGGGATGGGATGCCGCAAGGGAATCGAGGAGTAGAGAGGAGTAAAAACCATGAACATCAAAACAAGCGCCGTCGCGGGAACGCTGGAGTCCAGCGACGTCTATGTCAAGGTAGAACCCAGCGACAAGCTCGAGATTGAAATCGAGTCGGTCGTCTACAACCAGTATGCGGACCAGATTAAACAGAGCGTTCAGCAGGTGCTGGATGAGCTGGATGTCAAGTCCGGCAAGATCTCGGTCAACGATAAAGGCGCTGTCGACTGTGTCATCCAGGCGCGGGTTGAGACCGCCATCAAGAGAGCAGGAGGGGAAAACTGATGAGAAGATCGATGTTATTTATCCCGGGCAACACCCCGAACCTGCTGATGAACGGCGACGTGCTGGGCGCGGACAGCATCATCCTTGACCTGGAGGACGCAGTCTCCCCGGCAGAGAAGGATTCGGCCAGAATCCTGGTGCGCAACGCGCTGAAAAATCTGCACTATCAGGGCTGCGAAATTATCATCCGCATCAACCCGGTCGAGACCGACTACTGGACCCACGACCTCGACGAGATCATCCCGCTCAAACCGAACATGATTATGCCGCCAAAGGTCAGCTGCGCACAGGACGTCAAGACCGTCTCGGAATATATCGGCAAGCTGGAGGAAAAGTGCGGCTTTGAGAAAAACACCGTCAAGCTCATCCCGCTGATCGAGACCGCGATGGGCGTCGAGAACGCCTTCCAGATCGCCTCCGCCGACGAGCGGGTAGCGGCGCTGTTCCTGGGCGGCGAGGACCTGACCGCCGACCTGCGCTGCAAACGCACCAAGGAGGGCAACGAGATCTTCTACGCCCGCACCAGACTGGTCTGCGCGGCGCGCGCCTGCGGCATCGATGTCTATGACACCCCATTCACCGATGTCGACGACATCGAGGGCCTGTACACCGACGCCCGCTTTGCAAAATCGCTGGGCTTCTCCGGCAAGGCTTCCATCTCTCCGCGGCACGTGGAGGGCATCAACGAGGTCTTTAGCCCAACCCAGGCGGAGATCGACTACGCGCACGAGGTCATGGAGACCATCCGCATCGCCAAACAGCAGGGCAAGGGCGTCGTCTCGCTGCACGGCAAGATGATCGATGCGCCGATTGTGGAGCGCGCAAGACAGGTCATCGAGATGGAAAAAGCAATGTTTGGAGGCGTGGAAGACGATGAGTAAGTTAGTAGCATCGATTAAAGAAGCGATTGAAAAATGTGAGCTCCGGGACGGAATGACCATTTCCTTCCACCACCACATGAGAAACGGCGACTATGTGCTGAACATGGTGCTGGACGAGATTGCCAAGATGGGCATTAAAAATCTGACCGTCAACGCAAGCTCGATCTTTGACGTGCACGAGCCGATCATCGGCCACATCAAAAATGGCGTGGTCACCGGCATCGAGTGCAACTACATGGGAGCGAAGGTCGGCAAGGCCATCTCGGAGGGCATCATGGACAAGCCGGTTGTCTTCCGCAGCCACGGCGGCAGAGCCTCCGACATGGAGAAGGGAACCTCGGTCATCGACGTGGCCTTCATCGCCGCACCAACCGCCGACGACATGGGCAACTGCACCGGTAAGATCGGACCTTCGGCCTGCGGCTCGATCGGCTATGCCTTCGCCGACGCGATGAACGCCAAGAAGGTTGTCGTTGTCACCGACAACCTGGTCGCCTACCCGCTGGTCGGCTTCTCCATCCCGGAGGTTTATGTCGACTACGTCGTCAAGGTTGACCAGATCGGCAACCCAGCCGGCATCGTCTCCGGCACCACCAAGATTACCCGCGACCCGGTGGGCCTGAAGATGGCAAGCTACGCCGCCAAGGTCATCGAGGCGTCCGGCCTGCTCAAGGACGGCTTCTCCTTCCAGACCGGCGCGGGCGGCGCGACCCTGGCCACCGCCAAATACGTCAAGGAGATGATGCTCGAAAAGGGCATCAAGGGCAGCTACGGCATGGGCGGCATCACCGGATACATGGTCGACATGCTCAACGAGGGCTGCTTCGAGGCGCTGCTGGATGTACAGTGCTTTGACCTGAAGGCGGTTGAATCGATCCGCACCAACCCCAAACACATGGAGGTTTCCGCGACCCAGTATGCGGGTGTCAGCGGCAAGAGCGCAGGCGTGGACAACCTGGACGTTGTCCTGCTGGGCGCGACCCAGGTGGATCTGGACTTTAACGTCAACGTCCACACCGACTCCAACGGCTACATCATGGGCGGCTCCGGCGGCCACTGCGACACCGCGGCGGGCGCCAAGCTGGCGATCATCATCGCCCCGCTGACCCGCGCCAGACTCCCGCTGGTTGTGGACAGATGCCTGTGCATCTCCACCCCGGGCAGGACGGTGGACGTCGTTGTCACTCAGCGCGGCATCGCGGTCAACACCAAGAACGGCAAGAACGCCGAACTCAAGGAGAAGCTTAAGGCCGCCAAGCTGCCGGTTGTCGAGATCGAGGATCTCAAACGGATGGCGGAGGAGCTGGCCGGCGTACCGAAGCCGGTAAAGATGGGCGAAAAGGTTGTCGCCAACGTCATCTACCGCGACGGCACCCTGCTGGATGTCATCCACTCGGTAAAATAGTTTTTTGAGTCCTGAAAGGCGAGCGCCTTTCAGGGCTTTCTTTTTGCAGGGGGCTTTTGGCCCCTAGGTTGCCCTGATGCGAGTGGAGGGCGCTCCGCCCCTCCGACCCCGGGTGACTTTCCCGCCGCGGGGAAAGTCACCAAAGGCGCGCCAGAACCTACGGTTCTGGACTCCCTTAGTGCGGAGCCTTCGCCCTCTTTGGTGCTGCGCTGCGCTTGCACCCGGGCTACCTTCTGCCACAAAAATAGACCGATTTGCCACTTTGAGCTGAGTGGGCAAACCGGTCTTTTTTTCTCCCCAAGCTACACCGGGGGCACACTTCCTGCTGTCAATCCGTGGCTCGGTGGGTGGGGGTGCCATCTAGGATGCTTGAGGGTTTAAGCTATTGCAACCAATACCGCTAGGGTATAGGGCCGGGGGATCAAAGGGGGCAGAAGTTAAAGCGGAACGCTTTTACTTCCGCCCCCTTCGCCGGAGGTCAAGACTTCTTCGAAGTCTAGGACCAGGAGGTCCCTGGCGTATCTTTCGCAGCATTTATGCTGCTACTTTCCTCTATCAAAAAGAAAGAATAGAATTCCCGCCCCCTTGCTGGTATAATAGAATTATCAAAAATTGAAGGAGGTTTTTCTATGACAGAACTTTTGTATCAGGGACATGGCAGTTATCGGCTGACGAGCGAACACGGCGCTGTCGTCTACATCGACCCCTTCGCCGGAGAGGGATATGACAAACCCGCTGACCTGGTGCTAGTCTCCCACGAGCACAGCGACCACAATCAGGTCAGCCGCGTCCATCTAAAGCCGGACGGCAAGGTGCTGCGCGCCGCAAATTTGATCGATGGCGCAAGCTATGGCGGGTGCCTGGTCAAGGATGTGCTGGTGAAGGCCACCGCTGCCTACAACAAGAACCATCCAAAATCCGAGTGCGTCGGATTCCTGATTTCCACCGGCGGCAAAAAGCTCTACTTTGCCTGCGACACCTCCGAGACCGAGGAGATGAAGAAGCTGCGCGCCGAGCAGATCGACTATGCCTTTCTGCCTATCGACGGCATCTACAATATGAACGCCATTGAGGCCGCCCGCTGTGCGGAGATCATCGGTGCAAAATGCAACGTTCCCGTCCACATGAAGCCGGGCGCGCTGTTCTCGCAGGAGATGGCGGAGAGCTTTCATGCGGAGAACCGTCTGATCCTGCGCCCGGGACAGACCATTACCTGGTAAAGAGAGGACAACCGATGGAATACAGTCAGTTTTATGAGGAATACGGCCACCCCTTCACTGGCAGAAAGCGCCGGCGGCTGGAGGATTTTCTGCGCCGGATGAATTTGAGCTACGACGAGGGGGTGCAGTACACCGTCAATCTGGTAACCCGCGACGGAGAGATCGCCGCCACCGGCTCGTTGCAGGACAACGTCATCAAGTGCGTGGCAGTGGATGACAAATATCAGGGAGAAGGGCTTTCCTCCCGCATCGTCACGCTGCTGCTCAACTATGCGATGGAGAACGGCAAGAGCCACGTCTTTGTCTTTACCAAACCGAAAAATAGGGCGATGTTTTCCGATCTCGGATTTTATCCCATCATTGAGACACAGGACGTCCTCTTTATGGAAAATGTGCGGGGAGGAATCCAGAAGTATGTCCAATCCCTCCAACGTCCCCAGCAAGAGGGCGGAGTGATCGGGGCGGCGGTGATGAACTGCAACCCCTTCACCAACGGCCACCGCTATCTGATCGAGACGGCAGCGAGCCAGTGCGATACCCTGCACCTCTTTGTCCTCTCGGAGGACCGCAGCGCCTTTCCGGCGGATGTACGCTACGAGCTGGTGCGGGAGGGGATTGAGGGCATCCCCAATGTCATCCTGCACCACACCTCCGACTACCTCATCTCCTCGGCGGTTTTTCCGACCTATTTTCTCAAGGAGAAGGCCCGCGCCGAGCAGATCAACTGCGAGCTGGACCTGCGCATCTTCTGCGAGTACTTTGCCAAGGAGCTTGCCATCACCCGGCGCTTTGTCGGCACCGAGCCGTTCTGCCAGGTCACCAGCGCCTACAACCGCGAGATGAAGCGCATCCTGCCGGAGTACGGCATCGAGGTGGTGGAGATTCCCCGCAAGCAGCTGGACGGGCTGGAGATCAGCGCTTCCAGGGTGCGCACCTGCCTGAAGGCGGGGGACTTTGACGCCATCGGGCAGATGGTGCCGCCCAGCACCCTGCGCTTTCTGCGCTCCGAGCGGGGGCAGCAAATCGCCGAAAAATTAAGACAGGAAACGGACAACGAATGATAGAGGAACACTTACAGGAAATTTTAAACACCCCGCCGCTTGCGCTCGACGAGATTTTGTCCGCGCGGGAAAGGCGGGCCGACACCCAGCGGCAGCTGCTGGAAGAGGGTCAGGGGACGCTGATCTGCCTGACCCTCAATATTGCCGGGGCGGTCAAGAGCGCGCCGCTTTTTACAAAGGCTTTCGAGGAGGGTAAGAGCCGCATCCTGACCCAGCTGCGCTTTGAACGGGCGAAAATTGGAAAGTGCATCGAGCGCCACGAGCGGACGGGGGACGAGCTGTACCTGCTGGTCGACCTCGACCTTGTCACCGCTAAAAGACGGATGGTGGAGATCGAGGAGGGCTTTGCCCTCGGGCGGCTTTTGGATATCGACGTGATGGCAAAAGGGGTACCCAAAATCTCCCGCCAGCAGCTGGGGCTGCCGCCGCGCCGCTGCCTTGTCTGCGGGGAGATGGCGGCGGCCTGCGCGCGCAGCCGCCGGCACGACATCAGGGAGATTTTGCGGCGCACGGTGGAGCTGATCGACGGCTACTTTATAGGGGAATATGCCGACAGGGTCGCCGGGCATGCCTGCCGGGCGCTGCTGTATGAGGTGCACATCGCGCCAAAGCCGGGACTGGTGGACCGGGAAAACAGCGGCGCGCACCGGGACATGGACGAGTTTACCTTTTTTGACAGCGCCTGCGCGCTCCACCCTTATTTTCGGGAGTGCGCGAAAAAGGGAGCGCTGTACCGTGAGGAGCCGGACGTCCTCTTTGCGCTGCTGCGGATGGACGGCAAGCTGGCCGAGCAGCGGATGCTGCGCGCCACCGGCGGGGTCAACACCCACAAGGGAGCGATCTTCTCGATGGGGATTTTCTGTGCGGTGATGGGGAGCATGATGGAGGAAGGCTTTGGGGAATCCGCCTTTGCGGCCCGCTGCAAAGCCCTCTGCCGCGACCTGCTGCGGGACTTTGAGGGCTTGAAGCAAAAGGAGAATATTTCCTACGGCGAGCGGCTGTACCGCGACTACGGCATCACCGGCATCCGCGGAGAGGCGGCGCAGGGGTTCCCTTCGGTGCTGCAGGTCGGCCTGCCCGCCCTGCGGGAGGGAATCGAGGCGGGCAAAAGCCTCAACGACGCTGCGCTGGTTGCCCTGCTGCGGCTGATCCAGGCGGTGCAGGACACCAATATCCTCACCCGCTCCGACCCCCAAACGCTGCAATGGGCGCAGCAGCAGGCGGGGAAGGCACTGGAACAGGGCGCCGGCCCAGAGCAGATGCGGGAGCTGGACCGCGCCTTTACTGCGCGCAACCTAAGCCCCGGCGGCTGCGCCGACCTGCTGGCGCTGAGCTTGTTTTTGTTTTTTATGGGCCGATAAGCGGATGGTTTTGCTCCGCTTGAACGGCTGACTGTGGAAAATACACCCGTAACTGAAAAGGGAGGAATAAAAGATGAACCGCTTACAGCAATTTGTGGAGCTGCTGACCGGCAGCTTTGATAACAGGGAGCAGTACGAGCAGATGCAAAAGGAGGGCAACCAAACCTTTCCGCTGGCGCGCCACGTCAACACCGCCTGCAACGATAAAATTACCGGCTTGCCGCAGGACTTTGACGGGGTATTTGTGCTGGAGGAGAGCTACTACACCGTTGGGGAAAGAACCAACGCCTCCCCGCACCTGTTTTTGTTTACCATGGAGGGGGAGGCGGTCAAGCTCACCTCCTACGAGATGCCGGAGGGCTACGACAAGGACAGCTTTACCTATCAGCAGCTGAAGCCGGTTGCCTTTGACGCCTTGAAGCCTTCGGCAAAATTCACCCCGGCCCTCTACCACGAGCGTGACGGCATCTGGGAGGGCGGCAGTGAGAGTATGTTCTCACCGGTGCTCAAGTTTACGCTGTTCGAGCGCTTTTCCAGTGAGCAGCTGGAAGTTTCCGAGTCGATGGAGGTAAACGGCAAGCGCACCTTCGGCTACGATGTGCCGATTCTGTACCGGCGGGTGTGAGCCTGTTTGAAGCGAGGAGGAAAAGGAATGTGGAAATTTGAGGATGACCGGACGGCCACGGTGCTGACCGCCAGGGAACACGTCGCCTGCGGCCACAATGGTCCGGTAGTATCTTTGCCCGAAACCGCCATCCTGTTTTATATGCACAGCGGGCCGCAGTATCTGCAGGAGCACTACCCCTGCACGCTGCTGACCGAAAAGCTGCCCCGCTTTTTGCAGGGCGGGCCGGTCTGGAAGCTGGACGAAAAAATCTGCTTTCTGGACGGCGGACGCGGCGCGCCGCAGGCGGTGGACACCATCGAGACACTCGCTGTCCTCGGGGTCAAGCGGGTGGTCACCGTCGGGATGTGCGGCGGATTCTCCGAGCAGGTAGCGGTCGGGGACATCCTGGTGCCGGACAAGGCCTTTGTCAAGGAGGGCACCTCGCTGCACTATTACGAACAGATCGATTTTGCCCGTCCGGATGAGCAGCTGTTCGAGCAGCTGCAAAATATCCCCGAAGCGAAGGTGCTGCCCATCGTCACGACCGACGCGGTCTACCGCCAGACCTTCTACAAGGAGCAGCTCTGGCGTGAAAAGGGAGCTGTGGCGGTGGACATGGAGACCTCCGCCCTGTGGAGCGTCGGGAAGTTCCTGGGTTTGCAGGTGGCCTCGGTGCTGATGATCTCCGACTGTCATCCTCTGCGGGAGGGCGAACCGGCCTGGGAATGGAAGATGACGATGGAGATGCGCCGGCGATTGTTTAAGCGGGTGATGGAGATTGTTTTCTCCGCATAAGTAAAAAAACGAAGGCATCCACTTTGAAGTGGTGCCTTCGTTTTTTTATGGATTGGCTTTGGGCGGTGCAGGGGAAACTTCATACCCGATTCTGGTAAGCGCCTCCTTGTCGTCGAGGGAAATTTTTTCCAGCCCGTAGTGCTCGGCGAAGCGGTCAAGATCGAGGTCGGCAAATTCCCCGGTGCCAAATTCATCGAATTGTTTCTGGTTTACCTGAACGATGTAGCCGTCCCCGACCAGCGTGTAGTGCGCGGAGTCCCCGGCGTCTGTCTGCCAGAACAGCAGGGCTCCGGCCAGCAGGCAAAGCAGCAGGACAAGGCCGAGCAGCGCCTTGCCGCGGGCGGAGGAGAGGATGCGGATCATGGTGGAAGACCTTCTTTCTGTTGAGATGGAGCGTGTTTTGCTTTTTCTTCGTTCTATTCTAAAGTGCAACATTATTTGCGACCGATGTCAATTGAGAAGGAAGGAAATAACTTACAAATATCATGTAATAAATTTGTGGAAGTTGATAGAAAATAAATCTGCTCCATTCGCCGCGAAAAAAAGAGCGAACTGACGATCATCAGTTCGCTCTTTTTGCTGGGGAGGAAACACAAGTCTGCTGCCCGTCTCTGCTCAAAGACAGCGGGCGGCAGTGGGATTTTCAGTTTGGATTACAGCATCTCGATGAAGGCGGCGCAGCGGGTGTTGAGCTGGCCGATGTCGGAGGAGGAGTAATCGGTCTCGACGCACATATACGGGATGCCGCGCTCGGTGACAAAGCGCTTGATGTAGTAGGACTCGACGTTGTAGGTGTGGCAGGCCTGCAGGACCACCTCGACGACCGCGTCGATCTTGTACTCGTCAAGCAGACGGCCCATCAGCTTGAAGCGGTTTTCATCCGGGGTCATGCAGGAGCAGCCGATGTTGAGGTAGCGGTCGGCGATTGCCTGGTAGATGTCGTCGGTGTCCTCGTTGATCAGCTCGTCGACCGATTTGGCGCCGCTGCAGTTTTCGTAGCAGACGACGTTGCCGCCGTTGGCCTCGATGCTCTTGACCACCTTCATCGCGTTGCCGCCGATGGGGCAGCCGGTGACCAGGATGCGCGGGCGCTTTTCGACGGGGCGGCTGCCCTGCTCGTACTCGGTCTTGATGCGCTCGGTCAGGGCGTTGACCTCGTCGATGGCCTGGCGGCGGTTAAACTTAAAGTTGGAGCCGTACAGCACTGCGTACAGGTTGGAGCCTGCCATCGGCGGTGGGTCCAGCTTCATCAGCTCATAGAAGTGGCGCAGGGCCAGGCGGTTCTGGTTGGAAAGGTGCACCTGCTCGCGCAGCTTTTCCTCGGTGATCTCGACGCCGAATTTTTCTTCCAGCTTGTTTTTGAGGGCGACGACCTCCTCGCGCCAGAGCTTGCGGCCCATCGGGGACTGGCGGTTTGGCAGCTCCATGATGTAGGTATCCTTGATCTCGCCGAGCATCTCGTACATCTTCTTCTTGCCGTCGCAGGTGGTCTCGCCGATAATCAGGTCGGAGAAGTAGAAGAAGGGGCACTTCTGGGTCTTGGCAAAGCCGTAGCTGGATTTGACCAGCGGGCAAAGGTTGCGCGGCAGGTCCTGCTCCGCTTCCGGGATAGTCTCGTCGGAGAAGGAGCACAGGCCGACCGGGATGGCGCCGGCGGCCATGATGACCTCGGTGGGGGTGTAGGTGCAGAAGGTGCCGACAAAGGGGATGTTCTTCTGCTTGATTTCGTAGGCGTGCAGGAAGGAATTGCGGCGCTGTTCGCTGAATTCTTCGAAGATGTCAGGTAAGGTTTTGATAACTTCCATTTGATAAATCCTCCTTCTAAAACAATGGGTTAGCGATTGTTATACAGGTGGCAGGCGACGAAGTGGCCTGGTTCTACTTCTTTGAGTTCCGGGCGCTGGGTGCGGCAGATTTCGCTGCACTTGCTGCACCGTCCGCTGAAGCGGCAGCCAGCCGGCGGGTTGATGGGGGAAGGGACGTCGCCGGTGAGCATGATCTTTTTGCGCTGGCGGGAGGCCTGCGGGTCCGCAATCGGCACCGCGGACAGCAGCGCCTCGGTGTAGGGGTGCAGCGGGTGCTTGTACAGGTCGGCAGAGGGGGAGAGCTCCACCATGTTGCCCAGGTACATGACGGCGATGCGGTCGGAGATGTGTTTGACCATTGACAGGTCGTGCGCGATAAACAGCATGGTCAGGTCGCGCTCCTTCTGCAGCTTGATGAGCAGGTTGATGATCTGTGCCTGAATCGAGACGTCCAGCGCAGAGATCGGCTCGTCGCAGAACAAAAACTCGGGGTTGACCGCCAGGGCTCTGGCGATGCCGATGCGCTGGCGCTGGCCGCCGGAAAATTCATGGACGTTGCGCATGGCGTGCTCGGCGTTGAGGCCAACCATGTCCAGCAGCTCCAGCACCATCTTTTCCTCCTGCTCGCGGGAGGAGGCCAGCTTGTGGATGCGGATGCCTTCGGCGACGATGTCGTAGACCTTCTGGTGCGGGTCAAGCGAGGCGTAGGGGTCCTGGAAGATCATCTGCACCTTGCCGGTGAAGTCGAAGCGCTCCTTTTTGGTCATGTGGTGGACGTCCTTGCCCTGATATTTGACCTGGCCGGAGGTGGGCTGCAGCATGCCGATGCAGGTCTTGCCGCTGGTGGTTTTGCCGCAGCCGGACTCGCCGACGATGCCGAGTGTCTCGCCCTTGTAGATGACAAAGGAGATGTCGTCCACCGCCTTGAGCACCTTCTTTTTGCCGGCCTTGTAATATTTGCAGAGGTTGGTGACCTCGAGCTGAACCGTTGCATTGTTATGCATGCACAGCACCTCCAATCTGGAACGGGACGCCGGTGCGGTCGGCGCGGGGATCGCTCAGCCAGCAGGCGACCTGATGTTTGTCGCTGCTGTCCTGTGCGTCCACCGTTTCCGGCTCATACTCGGCGCAGATGTTCATGGCGTAGGGGCAGCGGCTGCAGAAGGCGCAGCCCTTGGGCGGATGGATCATGTCCGGGATGCTGCCCTCGATGGTGACCAGCTCCTTTTTGTTGTCCAGGTCCAGGCGCGGCACCGAGTTCATCAGCGCCCAGGTGTAGGGGTGGTGCGGGTGGTAGAAGATGTCGTCGCTGCTGCCCTTTTCGACGATCTTGCCCGCGTACATGACGATGATGTCGTCGGCCATGTCGGCCACGACACCCAGGTCGTGGGTAATCATGATGATGGCCATGCCGAGCTTTTGCTGCAGCTGCTTCATCAGCTCCAGAATCTGCGCCTGGATGGTGACGTCCAGGGAGGTGGTCGGCTCGTCAGCGATCAGCAGCTTGGGGTTGGTGATCAGGGCGGTGGCGATCATGACGCGCTGCCGCTGGCCGCCGGAAAGCTCATGCGGGTATTTGTTCATACAGGCCTGCGCGTCCGGGATGCCGACCAGCTCCAGCATCTCCTGGGCCCGTTTTTGAATCTGTGCCTGAGAAAGATTTTCGTCGTTGTGGTTTTGCAGGTTTTCCATGATCTGTTTGCCGACCATCATGGTGGGGTTTAAGGAGACCAGCGCGTCCTGGAAAATCATCGAACACTCCTTGCCGCGGAAGGCGTACCATTCCCTTTCGGAAAAATCGAGGATGCTCTTGCCCTCGTACAGAATCTGGCTGCCCTCCTTGATAACGCCGGGCTTTTCGATCAGGCCTATCAGCGACTTGGAGGTGACCGATTTGCCGCAGCCGGACTCGCCGACAATGGCGGTGGTTTTGCCCTTTTCGATCTCGAAGCTGACGCCGCGCACCGACTGCACCTCGCCGGCATAGGTAAAATAGGAGACGGAGAGGTCTTTAACATTGACAAGTGTACTCATGGTTTCCTCCTTACTTTACAATCTTGGGTTCCAGCGCGCTGCGCAGCACGTCGCCCAGGATGTTGAAGCTGAGGACGGTGAGCAGGATCAGCAGGCCGGGGTAGATGGCCAGCTGCGGCTGATCCAGGATGTTGGCCTGCGCTTCCTGCAGCATGCTGCCCCAGGAGGCGTTTGGAATCGAGATGCCCAGCCCCAGAAAGCTCAGCGAGGATTCGGTCAGGATGGCGCTGGCAACGCCGAGGCTGGCGGCAACGATGACCGGGCCGAGGATGTTGGGCAGGATGTGCTTGACAGCAATTAGAACGTTGCCAGCGCCCAGATTTTTGGAGGCGATGACAAAGTCGCGCTCCTTTAAGGACATGGTCTCCGCGCGGGTGATGCGCGCGACCGATGCCCAGGAAAACAGGCTGAGTACAACGATCAGGGTGGTCATGCCGGGCTTGAGGATGGTGTTGAGCACGATCATCAACAGCATGCTCGGCAGCGCCAGAAAGATGTCGGTGAAGCGCATCAGCAGCATGTCCAGTTTGCCGCCGATGTAGCCGGAAAAGATGCCGATGGTGGTGCCGATAAAGACGGTGACCAGCATAGCGCAAAAGCCGACCAGCAGTGAGACGCGGCCGCCGTACAGCGCGCGGGTGAAGTAGTCGCGGCCGTAAGCGTCGCAGCCAAAGGGATGCTCCAGCGAGGCGCCGGCAAACTTGTTGGCAAGGTCCAGCTTGTTGGGGTCATAGGGACTAAACGGAGCCAGCAGGGCAGCGATGATGATGACAGTTAAAAAGATGACGGCAAAGATTGCGACCGGATTGGCCTTGATTTCCGAGGCGATGTCCTTCCAGATGCTGCGGTGATAGACGGTGCCCAGTTCCTTGGGTTTTTTCTCGATGCGCTGAAAGGATTTTTCGTTGATGATGACCTTATTTTCCATTAGCGATGTCAATCCCCCTCTTGATTCGCGGATCCGCAAAGGAATACAGGATGTCCGCCACGAAATTGCCGACGACCAAAATGAAGCCGGAGAGCATGATGTAGGCCATGATGACCGGATAGTCGCGCTTGCCGATGGCCTCCATCGCAAAGCTGCCGACGCCCGGCCAGCCAAAGACGCTCTCGATGATGAAGGAACCGCAGACCAGCGACGCCATGTTCATGCCCAGGATGGTGATGATGGGCAGCAGCGTATTTTTTAGGACGTGCTTGCGCAGAATCTGCGCCGGGGTACAGCCCTTGGCCTTGGAGGCCAGGACATACTCCTCACTGAGCTGTCCGATGGTGTTGGCGCGCACATAGCGGATCTTGGAGGCCATGGTGCCCAGGGCCATGGTCAGCACCGGCATAATCATGTGCTGCAGGGTATCCAGCGGGGTGTCGACGCCCACCGAGTGCATGCCGGAGGAGGGCAGCCAGTGCAGGGTGGCGGTGAAGAGAATAATCATCAGCATGCCAAAATAGAAGGACGGGATGGACATGCCAAAGTAGGCAAAGCTGCTGATGAGGTTATCCGCCCAGGTGTTTTTCTTGTACCCCGCGATCAGGCCCAGCGGAATGGCAAGCGCCAGCGAGACCAGCAGGGAAACGCCCATCAGCAGGATGGTGGAGGGCAGGCGGCGCAGCAGCATGGGGGCGACAGGGGTGTTGTAGGAGAGCGAAACGCCGAAGTTTCCCTGCAAAGCCTCGGTGAGCCAGCCCCAATACTGTTCCGGCATGCTCTTGTCCAGTCCCAGCTTTTCGGTGATCAGCTGCCGCTCGGCTTCGGTCATATCCGGAGTCAGGTACATCGAGGAGATGTCGCCGGGGGCAAGGTCGATGATTGCAAAGGAAAAAAAGGAGATGAGCAGCATCACGATTGCCAGCTGACCGATTTTCTTTAAGCAATATTTTAACATTGGTCTTTCCTTTCCTTGATGAAAAAACTGCCCTTGGTGTCAAGGGCAGTTTTTTGACTGCGAAAAAGTGTTAGCCGTTAACGGAAATGCCCAAGTAATCAGCAAATTCTGGAACGATCGGGCTGGAATCCAGGCCGGTTACATTCTTCTGAGAAACCAGAACGTAGTTGGTATAGGTCAGCGGGTAGATGCGGTACTGATCCATCGCGACGTCCATCAGCTCGTCCGCAAGCTGTTTGGCTTCTGCCTCATCGGTGGTGGTGTTGACCGCCAGCGCCAGCTCGCCGCAGGCCTCGGTCATGCCCCAGGCGTCATCGGCCTGGTTCAGGTAGCTGTAGGCCTGGTTCAGAGTGGAACCGCGCATCGAGTCCCAACCGTTGGTGCCGAGATCCCAGGTGGTCTCCTGACCGTTGAAGCCGTAGGAAGAAGCAGCGAAGAATCTTGGGAAGAAGGAGGAAGAATCCATGCCTTCAATCGAGAGGTTGACGCCGATCTGGGCCAGCTGCTGCTGGATGACAACGGCGACAGCGTCCATGTTCGGACGGTCAGCGTTGTAGATGTAGGTCAGGGTCATGCCGGACAGGCCGGAGGACTCTGCAAGCGCCTGGGCGCCTTCCAGGTCGTAGGTGTAAGCTTCGGTGTCCGGATTGTAGAGGCTGATTTCTGGGGTCAGCAGTGAGTTTGCCTTGGTGGCCAGCTCGTCAGAACCGAAAGCTGCTGCGAGAATTTCGTCCGGATTGATGGCCATAAACAGTGCCTGGCGCTGCTCGTCGGTCAGGTTGGCGGGGCCGAATGGGTTGACCTGCAGGTAGTTCAGACGCGCTTCCGGGAAGGAATAGATGTTGTACTTGTCGCTCTGGGCGCTGTATTTTTCCAGCTGGTCAGCGGTGGTGAGACGCATGTAGTCGATTTCGCCGTTTTCAAAGGCGATCTCTCTGGTAGAGCCGGAACCGATCACCTTCATGACAACGGTCTTGACCTGCGGGGTGCCTCTGTAGTAATCGTCACGGGCGGTGCAGACAAAGCTGTCCTCGTTGATCTCGGTGACGGTGTAGGGGCCAGAGGTGACAAAGCCAGGGGTGTTGTAGTAGGTGGTGGCGTTGTCCAGCGCTTCCGGATCACCGTCAAAGACGTGGGATGGATAGAGGGTCATGCCGGCCAGAATGACGCGCTCGTAGTTGTACGGTTCCGGCAGGATGAACTGTACGGTGTGGTCGTCGACGATGTTCATGCTGCCGTCGACACCGTTGACACGGATGTAGCGGTTGTAGCCATAGCGGTAAACCGAGTAGTCGGCAACAAACTGTACGTCAGCGGTGGTGATGGGGGTGCCGTCCGACCAGGTGGCGTCCTCACGCAGATGAACGGTGTAGGTCAGGCCGTCGTCGGAAACTTCCAGGCTGTCGGCCAGGTAGTAGTCCAGACCGCCCTCGATGTTTTCCAGGAAGAGGCGGTCGAACAGCGGGCGGGTCATCGAGGTGTAGTCATCCGAACCGCCGGTCTGTGGGGAAAGGGAGTCCGGCATGTAGCTGATCGCAACGGTGAAGGTGTCGTTGGATTCGGTAGAAGTGCTTTCCTCTGTGGAAGCAGCTTCCCCGGAGCCGCCCTCCTCGGTGGTTTGCTCGGTGGTGCTGGTTGTGTTGTTTTCTGCTGTTGTTGTTTCGGAGCCGCAGGCGGCGGTAGCCATCATCATTGCGGCAGCCATCAACAAAGCAAGCAGTCTTTTCTTCATAAAACTGTGCCTCCATTCTTAACTGGCTAGACTTAATTCGTGCAGATTGTGATAATTTGATATTTTTATACCCACAAATATCAATGTTGCACAATGCTTGATTATAATTTAGCATCCGATGTCGAAGATAGCAAATCGTTTTTTTGAATCCGAACGGGAGGTTCGTATCGGCTTTATCTTTCGATTGCTCGTTATTTTGCAAACACTTTCTTTATTTTGACAAAATTTGTGAATTATGCTATATCGAATCGTTATGAAGTCAAGTGTTTCTTTGGGAAATTTTTTTGAGCATTAAGAAAATGGGTCGGGATGGGCAGAATTTTGTAAAGAAAAGGGAGCGGCGGGCGGGGAAGATGAGATGCGGAAAAGCGGCAAATTCGGGTAACTTTTTGGCACTGATCTCTTTGCCGAGAGGGAAACCGCGGGTTGCTTGGATTTGTGACAGCAAGGTGGTACAATGGGAATGAGGTGATGACAGGATGCAGACAAAGGAAATTCTTTTGAAATTGAGAATACAAAACGGTTGGTCCCAGGAAGATCTGGCGGAAAGAGTCTATGTGACCCGCCAAGCAGTATCCCGCTGGGAAAATGGCGAGACGGTGCCCAATACAGAGACATTGAAGTTGCTGTCTAAATTATTTGATGTTTCAATCAACACTCTCCTGGGCTCACCGCACAGCCTGGTTTGCCAGTGCTGCGGGATGCCCTTGGAGGATCAGGTCATGAGCAGGGAAGCGGACGGTTCCCTCAATGAGGAGTACTGCCAGTGGTGCTATGTGGATGGGCAGTTTGTCTATACAAGCCTTGAACAGCTGATTGATTTTCTGGTGGAACACATGTCTAATGAGCATTGGCCGAAAGATCAGATGCGCGCCTATCTGCAGGGAATGCTGCCGACGCTCCAATACTGGAAGGCTATTGCGCAGGAAAATCTGGAAAAAGAAAAGTAGGAATAAAAGACCCAGGCAGCTTTAGCTGTCTGGGTCTTAGTTCGCTGCATTTTCTAAAGAGGGGTGGCGTTTGACTTTCCGCCGGTTTCCTGTTATGCTGAACCTATCCAAAATCAACCGACAAAGAGCAGAAAGATGAATGGAGGTTTTGTCGATGAAATGCTTTTTAACCAGCAGTCCCTTCCTTCCTGACAGGAGCAGCATTAACCCCGCCAATGGCTTTGCCGACCGGATTAGAGCCAGCGTGTCGTCCCCGTGCAAGGCACTTTTCATCTGCTCGGACCCGGATAGTCACGAGCAGATGGACGGTTTTGCGCAGGCGGTCAGAGGGAACCTGGAAGCGCTGGGTCTGCAGTTTAGCCAATATGCCGTACTGGATGGCAGAAATGAGGACAAGGCGGGCGAGCTTGTTGGCGGCGCGGAGCTGATTATTTTGGCAGGCGGGCATGTGCCGACCCAGAACCGATTTTTTGTGAAGGTTGGACTCAGGGAATGGATGCGCTCCTTTGACGGTGTCCTGGTGGGCATCAGCGCCGGCACGATGAACAGCGCCGAGGTGGTTTACGCCCAGCCGGAGCTGGAAGGAGAGGCGACCGATCCCAATTACCAGCGCTTTCTGCCCGGCCTTGGTCTGACCAAAAAGATGATCCTCCCGCATTATCAGATGCTCAAGGACGAAGTGCTGGATGGCTTGCGCGTCATGGAGGACATCGCCTACCCGGACAGCCAGGGCCGCCGGTTCTACCTGCTGGTGGACGGGAGCTATCTGTATATCGAAGATGGCAGAGAGGAAGTTTTTGGCGAGGCCCACCTGTTGGCGGATGGGAAGCTGTCGCAGATTTCCAAGCTGGGGGAGTCGGTCCTTCTCTAGCGTTCTTGTTTGCAAAAACGCAACGAAGAAAAGGGGGCAAGCAACGTGGTTTACGGCGCGATCAACCGAAAGGGTGAAGCGTACTACACGGATCTAAACAGGGTGCTGCAGGCGATCGGATATCGGCACAAGGACTACAACTGGCTGATCACCGACTGTGTTTGCTATCCCCAAAATCCGGCCATAGCTGAAATACTGGCGCAGGATTACTGTTGGCTGAGCGGCGAACAGCTCAGCGACCTTGTGATGGCGGAAAATTTTCAGTGGATCTGGGCGGACCTGTGCGCCTTCGATAGGGGGATTGCGCTGGCCGAGGTGCTGCAATATGAGCTGCCCCGCGCCGACGGCTACGACGGATTTTGGCAGATGCCGCTGACCATGCAGCATCCGCTGGCAGAAATCGAGATTGTCCCGTGGGACAGTTCGATGACGCTGCTTTTGAGCCGCAGAAAAGATATCGTAGATAATTTTCGCAACGATTATCCCGAGAGCGAAAATCTGGAGGACTATATTAGAAAACCATAGAAGAAAAAGGAGCTGCCTGATTTGTAAAAATCGGGCAGCTCCTTTTTGAGTATCAAATCGGAACATGTTTATTGATAAATAGCTGTAAATTATACGATTCGTATACTTGCAGGGCCAAATCTTCAGGCAGTAAAGGGATAAAATCCAAATCAGTTATTCTATCCCAGTTTCCTGCATGGTGTATTGTTGGAATATTTCCATCAGTTCCTTGTTGATCCAATATTCCCATTCCTCGCCGCTTTCGCAGGTCACCGTTACGGCTTCCTTGGTGGTATTGCTCCACTGAAACTCCGTTACACCCCCTGCCGGCATCAAGACCAAATGTTTGGAGATCGGGTTGTACAGTTCACAGTAGCACCAGCCGATGTTCTGCTCCGTAAGCATTTGCAGCACCGTGTCGTGATAGGCAGCGACAACATTGATGTCCCAGTCCACATTGCTGCCAAAGATGCCGAACTCATTGACCATAAAGCCCACGCCGTATTGGGCAGCAATATCCTGATAAGGTTTGACGTCCGCCTGGTAGATTTCGGCGCTGTCGATCATCCGGTTCTCGCTATTGGTGTAGGTGCCGTCGTCCAGGACGATCAGGGGAAGTGGCTCGCTGCGGTCAGGGTAGTCCATGGTGTCGTGGGGTACCATGACCACTTCCCCCATGGTACCGTTGATCATGATCGTATCCATCATGGCGTAGCCGCCCTCCGAGACCTGGATCTCCACTTCGGTGGTTCCCTGGGGCAGGGTGATTGCAGGAAGCAGACCCTGGTAATGGGTATTTCCGTCCTCTGACGAAGTTCCGCCCGAAATCACAAGCGTTTCCACGGCTTCTCCATTGGCCTGCACCAGGATCTCCGTGCCCTCTAGACCATCTACATGAAGGCTCAATTCAGCTTCGGAAAGGTCTCCCTGTATGATAAGCGGAACAAAACCGTCCTGTACCATGCCCATAGGGAACCAGGGCTGCGGCCAGGAGGGTACGGCGTAGGGGTTTTGCTCGGCATATTCATCCCCCGTGGTGGTAATGTACTGGGGATAGTACGGATGACAGCCGATGGCAACACCCAGAGAAGCCACCGTCTCCACCCAGTCCGCATTGGGGTTTCCCTGAAAAGAGTGGAGAAGCACCCGCTGGGCATCCGCAGATCGAACAGAGGTAATCAGTTCTCCCAGTTTAGCGGCTGCGTAGTCAAAATCGGCCCCTTCCCAGGGCTCGATTTCGTTGCTGAGGTCAAAGGTCAGGTATCGGCTGGGGATGCCTGCATAGCGCCGGGCCAGCATGGTCCAGTAATCCTGCACCATGGCCCACTGCGCATTATTGGCCGCAATAGAGCCGTCCGTTTTGTCGTTGCCGCCCTCATCCAGATAAAAACTCATGGCGATCTGAATGTGGACTCCGTACTCCATGCCCCAGGCGATCAGCTGATCCAGATCCCGCAGCTCGTTTTCGTTGACCAGGCGGCCATCTTCTGGGTAGTCCGGGAAGCGCAGGGTGGAGAGACTGAAAAAGATCCGTGTAAAATTGAAGCCGTTGTCGGCCAGGAACTTGATGTCCGTCTCCCGGAAGTCGGTGCATCCGGCGCCGATGCCCTCATTTTTACTGCTGCCCAGGCCTACACCCTTCCAGTCGGACGGCAGCTGAGCCTGGGTGACTTCTGGCAGGTTGGTATCGGCGTTCAGCAGGTCATCGGTGATGATGGTCTTGTCGTAGCTCCCCACGTCCGACAGCTGCACGTACGTTCCCTCCGGCTCCAGGATAGCAGGATCCGTTTCACCCAGACGCAGCACGGCACAGATGGCTTCCTCCCGGGTCAGCGGATCCTGGAGGTGAGCGGACTTCCCTTCAAAATCATAGGGATAGATAGCTTGGCCGCTGACTCGGGAGATCAGGATAGCGCAGGTGGAGACACCGCCCCACATATAGTTGCTGTTGCACCACTCGAACCCTATTTCTTCCCAGCTGGGGAAGAGGGGGTAGTCCCAGCTGGGCGTGTCAATCTCTCCAGGCAACTGCTCCATGATCTGATCTATATCTAAGTGCAAGGAGTCTGTTCCTGGCGCATTTTGGCCCATGAGCACCATGGCGTAGGCCGTGGCCAGAATGCCGTCTTCCCGCTGCATTTCCTCGTCGGACTCGGCGGCCAGAGCGATGATCTCCTCCCACTCTCCCAGACGGCTCTCATCCCAGATGCGGATGAGGTTTGTCAGCATCTGGCTGTACTGCCGGAAGGTGACGGACGCATCATAGTCCCCCTGCAGTTCCTCCGGCACCAGGCCGTATGAAATAGCACGGTCAATTTCCGCGGTCAATCCGTCTGCGTCTTGGCCTGTCTCTATAACATGGTCGGTTTCTTCGGTCAATTCGTCTGCATTTTGGCCTGTTTCTATGGTTGTATCCGGAGGGACATCTGAAGTTGACCCTCCCGCACAGGCAGCAAAAGAAACCAGCATTGCGCTGACGAGCAACAGTGAAATGAGCTTCTTCATATTCATACCTCCTTGGCCGTAAGTGGAATGAACTGCTTCGCATTCTACCTTGTCGTGCCGAGTGCTTCAAGTGGAGCTCTTATTCCCACTCGCTCCCACCAGCCGTATTCTAAACGGATTTGCTTATGGGATTTAGCTCAGAGTGTTTATATTGTTTCCATTATCCAGATAGTTTGGGCTATCTGATTTTTTGTTGCCATAGTGTTGCCAGAGGCATTGCGGCTTATTTTGACTGTTTTCTCAAAGCTTCTATTGCACTGAAAATGTCTACATCTGTGGTTTCTTTGGACCATTCATCCCAAAAATCAATCGTCGCACTTTTAGGTTTCATATTGGGAGGTGTAATCCGAATTCTACTCGGTAACAGACTTGCGTCACCAACAACGAGTGCTTCCCCGATGTCTAATATCGGGAGCATTTCCGCATAGTCGCCTAAGCTGTCGGGCAAAAGGCGTTTTACAACGGATTGATCATCAACATTAGTCAAACGCATAGCTATAAAATTATTGCTTTGGCTCAGTACCGTACGATTTACTTCAGAAGGTCTCTGTGAAATAACCACTAAACCAATTCCGTATTTTCTACCTTCTTTTGATATTCGTTCAAAAGTGACTAAACTTGCATCATCAATGCTTTTCTCTGTATTGGCAGGGATATACAAATGTGCTTCATCGCAGAAAATTGCTATTGGATGTCTATGCTCAACAGTTGTCCACTGTTGAACCGAAAAAATTACACGGGCAATGAGAGAGACTATTAACGGAAGAATATCTGACGGCACCTCGGAAAAGTCAATGATCTTTACACCTTTTTTGCCATTAACCGAAGGTAACATCAACTTGCAACAGAGCGTACTCATATAATCGTAATTCAGCAAAGCTTCCTCTGATGCAAACATAAAATTCAAGCGTTTATCTCTTTGCTTGGTTTCCAAGCGCTGAATAAAACGTGTGAGTTTTCCGTTATATGGGCCTTGCTTTTCGCTCCTGGCTCCGGGGACCATTTCTGTATCTTTAGTTTTTAAGGTTTCCAACAGTCTGTCAAGACTATATGGAACAGGACTATCTAACGTGATGTTTGCTTCCATTTCAGCTTTGTCTACTTTTCTCAGAAAATCCTTTTTTCCTTCAATGACAGCATTACTAAACATCATGGCTTGATTAGGAGCATTATTGTCACTTCTGTCAAGCATTAATGACAGCATTTCCTCATAAGTGAGTAGCCAATATGGCAGGAAGAGCATCCCTTCACCCATTTCATCATTCGGTCCGGCTACTTTGAGATGGATAAAGTTTTCACCTTGCAGAGGGGAGTATTCGCCATGAATATCAAACAGAATCGCATCTGCTGATTTGAGGGATGCAACTTGTTCAAGTATTTTAGCTACGCACCACGATTTTCCAGAACCTGTACTACCAACAATTACCGCATGGCGTTGAAATAATTTGTTCCCATTAAGCCATGCTGTAGCATCTTCATCGATAGAGTAATTACCGATTTGTAAACTAACTGCATCCTCACCTTCAGGAATAGAAGATATTGCTTGCATGAAGCGTTTCAGTCTATCCCCATGTATAAGATGGCATTCAGCATTTATGGTTGGCACGGTAGCTAAAGAACGTCGAAATACATTATCCTTCCCCGCGTCCCTATCGAAGTGCGTTCCAATTAAAATTACCTTTATAATATTAAATCCAAATTCAGGAGATATATCTGTGGCAGGATCACTATATGCTGACTTGCGTATAATTTTAGAGACAAGACCGATTAAGTGTTGCCCAATTTTAGAGCTCTGAATAGAAATTAGATGATTTACTTGTAATCCGCGCAACTTATCATCGTTTTCTACTTTCACAATCACAGTAGATGTATCTACGCTTTCGACAGTACCAAGCAATTCATCAGGCTCATATTCAAAAATGCTCATCATATCCCTCCTTACCAAATTTCCAAAAAGTTATCTAAAAGCCAGTACTGCCCTTCATATACTTCTTCCCATCCATTTCCATATACTTTCGTATGAGTGTCATCTGCCGATTCAAAAATTAAGTACTTACGTATTCCCGCTTCAATAATATGCTTTTTACATGCCGGTGTCATTGTTCTTGCAAGAACAACAATAGGTTTCCCTTTAGAAATCTGTGTTAAAAGCTTCGGCTGAATATGTTCATCATTAAATCCATATCCAACGCAAAGATACGCCCCAGCTTGCACAAATGCATTATCAGCTTCGGAAATAATAGTCCTATAAGGTTCATCGTGAGTACTGCTATACTTATTTTTGCCCGGAGGGATAATTAAAGGTTGAAAGTTATCTGGGATAGTTCGTGCAAAGGGAAAAGACACAGTTGTCCCATCCGAAGCACTGAACCAGTCCAATGATCCATGAACCTTCCATATATCAACAACTCTTTCACGAACCCGTATTCGCTTTGTTTTTAGTGTGCCTGAGGGAAGTTCTAATCTTTTAACCAATCCCCCTTCAAAACCAGTGACAGCAGTTGCGCCAACTCCATCAACAGCATACTCTGCCAAGCGATCATAGTTGGTTGTTACAATAACAGCCTTATTAGGCGTAGGTGCAATTACTTTTTTGATCAAGGCGACTAACGCCTTAGGCGGTTCTATGGGGTGTTGGTCAAAATACAGTAGATCACTTTTATTGACGGTAGTCCATACAACAGTTCGAATTTCTTGTAGCGTTTCAGGCTGAAGGGTTATACGATCAATTGCCCCTTCGAGCCCAATGTCATCTATAGCAGCACAAAAATCGCTGTAATTTGGATCTGAGATTACAATATCCGATGTCTTTATTGCTTCTGCCAGACCGCCCATAGAAGGAAGCTCATATGGCATGGATGCGCCTGAGCCTAAGACTATCAAAGGGCTATTCTCCAAATACCCTTGGAGCAAACTCATGCAGCCACTCCATTCCACAGATTTTCCTCCTTTTTATTCTATAGAAAGCGTTCCATCGGTAAATGATTCTGGATACGATAACCGCATAATTGCCTTTGGAAACACAATAACATATGCGTATACTGTTCCCTCTCCAAACCGATTATGTAGTAGTCTTCTACCATCGGGGCAGAAACTCACTTCTTCGGGTAAAGCGCGTAGATACGGCAGTTCGACCGTTTTTGCAGGACATTCGTGAAAACTCGCCTCAATGGCAACAACTTGTCCCTCACCAAAAACTACGTGTCGAACAACGGCACCTGCGGGCACGAGCGGTGCTTCGTCTGTCTTTCGCACAATGATTCCATTTACAATTTCAGCTGCCTTTTCGGAAACAGTAATATCAATGTACTTTTTCCAAGCAGGGGCCTCCAGAATATCCCTGCGAGATTCACACTTTACAATCAAATCTCTGAGCTTTTCGGGAGTCGCCTTGTCAGCCTCAAACATTGCTACAAAATATTTCTGGAACTGAGCCAAGGTCAGGGGAACTATATCAAGCCGTTGCTTCGTATCATCTTTGGTGTACCAAATACCATGCCTGAATGTCTCCGCAGTGTTCGTATCAATACGAACCGCAATGAACATACCGTACACAGGCTTATCATACTTCAAAACGGCATCGGAAACATGACGCCTTACCGGTTCTCCCTCCATTGCTTCCTGCCGAGAAGATGTAGACATTGTAACTTCAGTCAAAATTGTGAAATCTTCAAATTCGCAATACAGATCGCCTTTACCGCCACCAGCAGCCGAAACAGGCAAAAAGTCGGAATCCAATTTGAATCCGCGAACTTCATAAGGCTCGTTGACCATGTGATCGATTGCTAACGCAGCGCGCCAAAGAATCCACTCCAAATAGGCCGGCATTTCATCTTTGGGTACTTCGATCGCATTGTCCTCATCATAGACAAGCTTACCACCGCCTTTTATGATAAGCGACATATAATCTCGGATTTCTTGCCATTGGTTGCACTGATCTTTTGCATATTGGATTTCATCAGTCTGTGCAAGAATATTCTCCAGTCTCTGTCTTGCAATATTGATTTCTGCCGCGGTATCCAGCGGTAGGTCGGTTATATCAAACAGAATGTGACGATCTTTCATCTGCTTCATCAGATCATCCAGCAAGGCTTTCGCCACATCGACATTGTCGGTAGGCAATGGAGCTTCACTGCAAAGCAATCTGTATTGTTCTATAATCGGGCCTGTGCTTGCCGTCGCCTTTGCAAGCTTTTCGGCCAGAATGTGTTTTGTGGGAACGATCATGAGACCTCTGCCCTTACGCTGTAATACGCCGGAAATGCGGAGGTATCTCATATTCATATCGCTATAATCCAAAAAATTGTCGGATTTTTTGTCATAGCTTTCACCTCGCTTGGCGATTTCTTTTTTATCGAACGCACGCTTTGCCGGAGCGGCAGCTCTCCGTTGCCGTAAATCAAGAATGTTGTCAACAACGCTTTCCAGATCATAACTCGGGTTGGTGGTGTGCCCCCACAAGGCAAACTCAATTCTGCTCAATTCAGAGGAGCCTGTACGGTTTTCAAGCTCCAGCATAATTGCCAAAAGCCATCTCAGCGGGGAAAAGTAGTGTTTGCCGTCCGGCATGGGAAACTGTTCCACGCTCATAGCGCGAAGAAAGCATTCCTGAACAGCAGCGTAAGTATCAGCATTTAGAAAGGCTCTCCCGAAGGGAGTAATATCGTCCAGCTTACCGAGATCTTCTTGCTGTCCAGCTTTCTTTTTAACTTGCGGGTAAATAAAGCCGTTCTTAGCAAACATCAGGCGCCATTTACGAGCATGGCTCCTGACACATCCTTGCCATCTTCGTTTTGGATAATTCCTTTTTCGTCCAGAAGACGCATAAAGCCAAGCTCGTTTTACTTCCATAAGGAAACCTATTGTTAAATTGCACTTCAAAACAAGAGTAGATCAAGTGTTATCGTTTAATTGTCCGCAATGCGGACATATGTATGTCCAGTAGCTTTCAAACATTCTATTGCAATTGCAACAGATAGTGAGTTCTCCTTCACGAAGTTCCTCTTCTATTAGTGCCTCTGGGTGTTGCCAATCAAGTTGATAAAACACTTTTCGTGCAATGGCTTCCTGATTGTCACACAACCTAAGGAAATCTTCTTTTGTATATACTGTATCAGAAAGTTCAGGCACATAACAGGGAGTTCCTGGAGCCTGTTCAAATGCATTAGCATCTTTGAAGCCCCATCCTTGCCATAAAGGACCACGTTGTAAAACTACTATACGTTTATTGTGATCAATTTTGCAAACACCGATTGACATTTTAATACTTCCTTAGTTCAACTTGATTTTATGGTAATGACCATTTCCCAAAAAAACTATTACACCGCAGTCTCTAAGTTTTTGCAATTGTTGTCGAATCTTAGCGCGAATATTTTTATTGTGAGGGTGTTTCATCGACAATTCTTTTTCAAACGAGTACATCATATTCAATGTAAAATCATCAGATTTTATCTTATTAACGCATTGTAATATGTCCATTAGCCAACTTCGTGCGGCAATATTTTCGACATTGATTATTTGGGCCTTCTTTACTCTATTTAAAACATAAGATTTATCCAGAAAAGCCCCTTTTTCTATAATCGGGATTCTCCCTTGGGTTGGTATTTCACTCAGCAAAATATTACACCCAACCCATCCTGCTCTCTTAGCGTTTTCCGATAGCGGTTTTCTTTGTTCGACGATTTCTGGTACAAAGAAAAATTTAGGGATAAAATATAGCTCCTCCACCCTCATGTTTTTCAAAGGGTAGCTCATAATAAAAAAATCTGGATTATCATTGCTGCTAATTCTCTGAATAAATGTATGATACGCGCCATCTGAAATTTTCTTACCAAATGTGCCATTTTTGCTCTTTTGTTCAAATTGATTGTTGCAGTTAGGGCAATAAAAATCTGCAACCGCTTTATTGTTTGGAAATTTAGATATCGTAGGCCACCCACAAACGGGACAATACATATGCTGCTCTGTCCATGTTTCTGTTAAGACTCGAGCAATTTGCGATTTATTTTTATAATTATTGGCTAATTTGGAGTTAAATGATGTTTCCATATTTTTATTACTTAATTATTATATTTAATGTAAATAGGTATATCTTCAACGTGTTCAGTCACCTGCCGATACATATTGATGAGTTCCGGATTACTGTCCGCAATAATAGCTTTTTCCGGTTGTAACGCAAAAAAGAGCGCACCCCCACCAAAAAACGGCTCAATATATCGCCCATAGGAGGACGGAACCTTGGGCAGCAATTCACTTAGCATCTGCGTCTTCCCACCGGCCCATTTTAAGATCGGTTTTGCAATAACAGTGGAAAGTTCTTTTGCTGTGCTGCTTTGCATAGTCGCCGCCTCCTTTCATTTCTTAGTATCTGGAACAAGCTCCATAATATCGCCTATGTCGCACTGTAACGCGGTACATATCTTTACAAGAACATCTGTTGTCACATTCTCGTTTTTCCCGAGTTTTGCCATCGAAGCATGACTGATACCCGCTGCTGCGCAAAGGTCCTTCTTCTTCATATCTCGATCAATCAGTATCTTCCATAGCTTTTTATAACTTACGGCCATACAATTCACTCCACAA